>Ga0272444_10000025_pt1 | contig 230642 bp, 177 predicted proteins | sample SSMForm13_FD_201033 | JGI IMG/M metagenome (GOLD analysis project Ga0272444, IMG submission 201033) | Marine sediment archaeal communities from Little Sippewissett salt marsh, Falmouth, MA, United States - SSM-Form-13 | ecosystem: Environmental > Aquatic > Marine > Wetlands > Sediment ... | reverse complement strand
TGGATCGATTACGCCATGACCAAGGCCAACAAGGTCGCCTTTCAGGACGAGTCCGACCCATCCCGAATAACCGGTTTCGCGGAGGGGCCGCACTATTTCAAATACGCCATGGAGCACCTTCTGCAGTTCTTCGTCGGGATGAAGCACTATTGCGGCGACATCACAGATTATTACGAAGACCCCTGCGGCGGCGAGGAGAGCGGTAATATCCGCACCTTCTGGTATCACGAGGGCTGGGACAGTATCTACGCCTGGATTTCCGCGGTGCGTCTTCCAGACGGCACCATGCCGCCTCTGGACGATACTTTCCGCCACGACGGCCTATGCCACACCGCGCCCTTCGCCGAACGCGATTCGACTTTCTATTGGGGCTTCTCCGGCGGCGGTTCCAGGATGTTCCTCTACCCGATGCTGGTCGCAACCGGCGACGAACCCGGCCCTGAACTCCAGCCGGGTTTAACCTCCCTTCCCGAAGCCGGCAATCTCATTTTCCGGGGAGACGTCGAAAAGGGGAGCGTCTATTTCCATTTCCTCGCGGAACACGGTGTCGCGAACACCTCCACGCACAATCAAGCGGACGAGACGTCCTTCTTCATCAATGCCTACCACGAGGACATCGCGCTGGATCCCGGATACATCCAATACAGCGAACGCGACAGAGTGAATGCCAGCACGAATCACAACATGATCTTAGTAAACGGCACCGGCACATCGACGCTTCTGCCGCAGGACAGCTATATCGAAAAGACCTTCCAACTTCCCGGTTTGTATTACGGCGAGGTTACCACGAACTACCAGAGCACCGACATCCGCAGGCGCGGAGCGCTTTTGCACGACAAATTCTGCGTGGTGATCGACGATATGCGCAGGAGCTCCTCCGCCGAATACACCTTCCAATGCCACGGCGACGGCCTGCTGTCATCGGGAGGTTTCATATCCACCGGCACCGGCGGGATTTGGACAGGCACCGATTCCGCCGCCATGGAACTCGTCGTGGACGCCGTCGATGGCCCGGGCGAAATCGCAATCGAGACGGACGTCCACGAGACCGGCTACCTCGCATGGGCCGACCATTCAGTTGTCAGATGCCGCAAAACCGCGTCCAATACGAAATTCTCGGCGCTGATGTATCCTTACCTGCAGGGCGAAACCGGGCTTAGCTCAAACGTCAGCAGAATAGCCGGGCAGGCGTCCATTCGCTTCTCCGCCGATGAGGGGAAGGGCTTGATATTGTGCAGGACGGATTCCGGCCCGTTGACTTTCCCCTCGGATTCGTCGTTGCCGCAAATAACGGCGCGCGCGGAGGGAGTTGTAGCGACCTTCAGCCCGGATTCTCAACCTATGGTGGTTTACACCTTCTCCTCCGATTCCGCCTTAATGGGCGAATGGCACCTATGGAGCGATTCCGGCCCGATCGACCTAGCCCTGTCCTACCTGTCGCCGGACACCATATACGGCTACCTCAATTCCGACGCCGCCAACATCAGATTGACCTGCGACGAGCCTTCCGACGTCATCGGCGCGTGGACGTGGTCGTGGGCGGGAGGAGTCCTCTCGGCCAGCATCCCGCCATACAGCCATTTCGAGATAATCGAAGATCCCCTGTTTATCGAAACGTCGATCCAACCGGAAACATTCGAGATTTCAGCATGGCCGAACCCCTTCAATTCCGCGGTAACGATCAGCATCGACGGTGTAGGGGCGGGTTGGACGCCCGTCCGGGTGGAGATTTACGATGTGAATGGACGAATGGTCGCGGAAATAATCCCCCCCCATACGGGCTCAAGCGCCGGCCCCCCTTTAACAAGGGGGGAGGAAGAGCGAAAGTCCCCCTTGTCAAAGGGGGATTTAGGGGGATTAATCGTTTGGAGTCCCGATCCTTCCCTCCCCTCCGGCGTCTATCTTGTCCGAGCGCAGGTGGGCGGTGGCGAAACCGCCACTAAACGGGTGGTGTATCTGAAATGAGAAGCCCGTATCTCGCTAATAAAAGCAGCAAAATGAGAGTTTCAGTAAAAATCGTGCTATTTCTCTCGCTATCTGCGGTTTCGTATGCCCAGGTTCCGGATATTTCCTCTTGGGCGTATCAACTTCAGGACATCGATATAGACGCAATCACCTCGGCTACAGATTTCGATCTAATCGTCATCGATTATTCATCCGACGGCGGCGAATCTGGCGAATGGTCGTATTCGCAAATAGAATCGATAAAAACCTCCGGCAAAACAGCGATCGCTTATATATCAATAGGAGAAGCCGAGGATTATCGCTGGTATTGGAATCCGACATGGGAATCATCTCCTCCGCCATGGCTCGGACCGGAAAATCCCGATTGGGGCGGCAATTATAAGGTCCGTTTCTGGTATGAGGACTGGCAAAATATTATAGCTTCATATCTCGACCGGATTATCGCGCAAGGGTTTGACGGCGCTTACCTTGATATCGTTGACGCCTACTATTACTGGATGGTCGAAAGTCCGGAACAGCCTTTCGCGGATACCTTGATGATTTATTTAATAGAGCGAATCAATACCTACACCGACTCTGTTGCGGGGCACGATTTCTATATCTTCCCTCAGAATGCCGAATCTATCATCGACGAAGAAAACGTTACATCCGCGCAAGCGGAAAGATATTTCGATGCGATTAACGGGATAGGATCGGAGGACGTTTTCTTTTCAGGTCCTGCGGATGAGAACAACCCGCTTGACCCCGACGATTACCGTGTTAATCTTTTAGATAGCTTCATTGTCAGGGGAGAGTGCGTGCTTTCAATCGAGTATCTGACGATATCCGGACTAATAGATATCTATCTTGATAGCGTGTATATACACGGTTATCTGCCGTATGCATCTAGCAGGGAGCTGGACACGTTATACCGTTCTTTTCCATCGAGCTTAACTGAAAAATCGTTATGTTCGAAGAAGTTTGATTTATACACAATTCCCAACCCCTTCAATTCCGCGCTAACAATCACCCTCGATTGTCATTCTCGTGAAAACGGGAATCCAGAAGGTTTTACTGTGGAAATTTATGATGTGAACGGACGAATGGTAGCGGATATAATCCCCCCCGCCCCCCCTTTAACAAGGGGGGAGGAAAAAAAGTCCCCCTTGTCAAAGGGCCGGACGGTCCGGTGCCAGGATTTAGGGGGATTATTCTTCTGGCGTCCCGACGAATCCCTCCCCTCCGGCGTCTATCTCGTGCGGGCGCGGGTGGACGGAGGCGCGACCGCGACTAAACGGGTGGTGTATCTGAAATGAGTAAGCTGACTATGCCAAAGCGAATCGTGCCGAAGGCACGTTGAGCACGACAAATGGTTACCGAATTCACAAATAGGGTCATCGAGATTATCCGCGGAATACCGCGCGGATATGTGATGTCCTACGGCGCGGTGGCGCGGAAAGCAGGATCGCCACGAGGAGCGCGGCAGGTCGTCCGTGTCCTTCGGTCGTGTTCGGAAAAACACGATTTGCCATGGCATAGAGTTGTGAATTCCAGGCGAGAAATTGGGTTTCGGGACGAGGAATCTTACGCACGTCAGCGAGCACTCCTCGAAGCCGAGGGCGTTCGTTTCGGAGAGGATGGCCGAATCGCAGCTGAATTTATGGTCGAATAAATCCCCTCAGAGCTTATCCAGATAACCCTTGCGTTTGATTTCGAACTCCTCCGGGGTGATAATCCCGCTGTCGAGGAGTTCTTTTAGCTGTTTGAGGGCTTCCACCGGGGATTGAGTTTCGCTCTGCACAGCGGTTTGAGGCGAATGGAGATTCACAATTTCCCGCAACATTTTGACGAAGGTCATTATCGGCTGGCGTTCCTGAATGCTCAGTTCGAGGAATTTGCCGTCGTTGATATGAATCGTGCTGACCAGTCCCTCGGCAAGGGTAACGGACTGAATCGCACCGAAGAGGGCTCTGCGTGGGCCTTCCAGGGGATTATGAGCGATAAATTCATGGGTCGTGATTATTCCGCCGTCTTTGGCACTTCCGAAAACCGTGTTGTCGATTAGGGTGAGGACTTCCGACGGCTGAATGCCTTTGGCGTAAGATTTGAGGACAGTGTTCAGCTTCCTGCGCGGAATTTCCGGCCAGAAGTAGAATTTATCGTGCATTATAAGCCGCGAATGTGATCGCACTATTTGCCGAATTTGCTCTTCCATCAGCTTTTCTCCATCGTTTTGATCTTAAACGAACCGGAATTCAAGATTAATTTAGCCTCTCGAATAGGATTGTCAACGTGGATAATCCCTCGGGCTTATCTCCTCTATCTCGCGATAATTGCGGTTCCACTGCAAAGAACTCGATTGTCATTCGAGATGATATAGATGTAAAGCCCCGGAGGCAGTTTCGCCCCGGTGTCGTCTTTGCCGTCCCACGACCTGATTTCGAACTCGCCATTCTCGGTCGGGCCGATTTCTTTTTTCAGAACCTGCCTGTTTTTGATATCGAATATGCTCAACTGCGCCGACTCGATGAACATTCGCGGGTAATCGAAGACGATGAAATCGTTCACGCCGTCTGCATTGGGGGAGAAGGGGTTCGGGTAAATCTGGCATGTCGCCATCGGCTCGAAAAGGATTCGATAAACCGTTTCCGAACAGTTGGGCGGGCATGTGTCGGGATCGTCGCACATGTAGCAGGTCACGAAGATGCTGTCGCCGGGGTTGAAACTCAAACCCGTCTCGCTGGGGTAGGCGACGACATTGCCCCGTCGAGAATCGGGCGAAATATCGGCGAGGATTTCTGCGAAATGGAAGATGTGCCCCTCGATGTCGAGGTAGCATGAATCCAGAAGAATACCGGAAACGCGGTCTTCAAATGAAATGCCCACAGGCGTTTCGAGATATTGAATCCATTCGTCCTCGATGGGCTGGACGAGTTCCGAAGCCGGCGGAGTGAAATCGGTATAGAAATCGAAACTGAAAGGATTTCCGAGGGGGGCGCCGAGATTATCTTCCGCGGAGATAAGGCTTATGGTGATAGTGTCGTTATCGTTCCAATAGCCTTCGTTCGGGGCGAAAATGAGAATGGAGTCGTCAATAAATGAGAGCCGTGAATCCGCGATAGTCAAAGTATCGTCGCCTATAGCGAGGATTATCGTCAGGGAATCGACGCCCTGAGAATCGACGATGCCGATATGAATCTCCTGATTCGTGCATGCCGAAACTGCACCGTCCCACGGAACAATCAAATCGGCCAGAGGCCCAGCCGACCAAAGGGAAAAATAAAAGCATGTGTCGAGGGTATTGTCCGGGCAATAGTCCGTGGTATCCGTGGCACGAATGCAGTATTCGAGGGTGTCCGAGTAATGCATCGGGTTCAGCAGAGGATATTCGAGAAGAAAACATGAGTCCGCGAAGATTATAATCGGTTCGACAATTTCGCCATCGACATTCAGCACGATGCTGTTCGTATCGAGCCCGGAAAGGGAATCGAAAAGGCAGATCGAAATTGTGGGCGATGGATCGGTCAAAACGGTATCCGGCGGCGGAAAATGGAATATGATATCCGGCGGATTCAAATCCACCATGAAACTCCAGCAGAATGGAAGGCTGTCGAAAACAACTCCGCAGGTATCAGCGGCGTTAGCGAGGCAAACTTCGACGGTGTCGCCGTTGTGAAATAGATAAGGCGCGTAGGGAGTGTAATATATCAGAGTATCGTCGATGACACTGACGCTCGAGTCAGCTCCAGTATGAAGCACGCCTCCGACATCCAGAACGACCGATTCCTCCATGATTTTTCCACAACAGTTAGTGTCCGAACAGATTCCGCGCAGGATGATGTTCTGGTCGGCGCAGGATGTCCATGTTCCGGGCAACGGCTCGACAAGTTCCGGGAACATGGGGTCTATCTCGATACCCTCGCCGACGATATAAAGATTGAACATCGAGAAACAGGGAACGTTCGTGTAAACCGTAACGATGTCCTCGTAATGCCCCGCGGAAGTCGGATTGAAACTCACCATTATATCCGAAGATGTGTGAGCTGGAGTATAGACATCGTAGAGCAACCCGAAATCGGCCGGGTTCGAGTGGTGGATGGTCGTTATTACCAGCGTGGTGTCGCCGATGTTGTCTATTACAAAGCTATTTATAGCGCTCTCGCCGACAAGAACAGGCCCCATATCCAGCGTTTCTGAAGGCGTGACGGTTATCTCGGGCTGAAGGACGCCGTTCCAGCCGGGGTCGGCACGGATGATTATGGGAGGAGGATTGCCGTCGTGGCCGGGGTCTGGGTCTTCCCAGATGTCGTCCGCCCAGATTGAATCGGCAAGCACCGCCATACGGATATTCGACTGAACCGCCGCTCTACTGAGGTCGATTCTCATCCGCACAGAATCCGGGAAAGTGTCGAAGGCGTAATAATTTGCCGAAGCATAATCCCTAGTGCAACAATTGAGGATGTGCATCCGCAGAACACCATCCAGATAGCCCCAGGCTTCGGTCATGTTGTTCGAACCGCCCGACATGCGGATAGCTGAGTTTTCCGCGCCTTCATACCCGATACTAAATCCCCGTTGGGATTCCCCGGTGCAGAGTCCCATGGAATCGGGGCATAGAGCACACCAGGTATTATTTTCGATAAAATAGCTCGCGCCGGTGGGACCTTCGATAACCGGGATGCCCGAATACCAACAACCGCTGTAAACTCCGTCTCCCCGCCGAACTTGTATCTTGGACGCCAGCGTCCATACCGGCTTATCGAGGTTGTTGAACAGGGCGAAATCGAGCAGGTTATACCCATAAAGATAGCTTCCGGAGGAGTCCGCCGGAGGGTCGAGACATAATCGGTCTTTCAGAATCGGCAATGCGCCGGATAAAACGTGGCCGTTGTCAGTAATTTTCTCATACTGATGATGAAGGAACTGGGAGAGCATATTCTGGCTGTAATCGCGGGAGAAAAAAGCGCCGGTGTAGATGTCGTCTCGGGTCAAGGGCCGTCCCCAGGTCGTAACCGGGTTTACCTCTTTGTTGCATAAGAGGAAAAGGGCGTCGGAGATATCGCCATGAGTCGAATAAACTCCGCAATATGCGAACCCATGCCGCCAAATCGCCAGACGAAAAATCAGAGAATCGTTGAAGCCGTCGAAAGTGTGGCCGGGATTACATCGATAATCCCAGAAACAGGAATCGGAGAGGAAATAGCTCATTGGATGTTCCCAGATAGCGAAATCGCCGTCCACATAGGCTCCCGGGAAAGTATCATCCACAGCGATGCCCTCCAAATCTATCTCCGAACAGATATTGACCCTTTGAATGAAAACCACGCTGTCGCCCATGATCTCTTCCGCTTCGATATCCTGAGCGATACAGGCGAAAGCGAGAAAGAGGAAAAATGTAACGATGTTCTTATAAATACTCATATATTGAATATTTAAAACTAATTACAAAAAGTCAAGAGAAAACGATGTAATTGCGTATTTTAAATATGAATAAAATTGATTTGGTGCGTAATCCGTCTGAGGTTTTTCAGCGTCAAAACGGCCAGAATAACCCCGATTAAGGCCAATGCGATCATCGGACAGAAGGTATAGGTGTAGCTTCCGAAGACATCGCGCAATCTCCCTGAAATCGTCATCCCGATTAACGCGCCGATGCCGTAAGCCGTGAACATGAATCCATAATTTTTGGAATAATGTTTCAGGCCGAAATATGCGCTGGTGGCCGCAGGAGCGATAGCCAGCCATCCGCCGAGGATTATCCAGAAAATCGCGAAAGCCAGATAATAAATCGGACGGACATGCCCAAAAGCAATAGCCAAAATCGAAGCGAAAATTATCAGCATGAAAGGAATTATAGCCGACCTTTTCGGTCCTATCTTATCGGTCATGAACCGATATATAGGGCGTCCGATGCCGTTGAAAATTCCAAAAATCGACGCAGAAACCGCCGCGGCTCCCACGGAAAGTTTTGCGATTTCCTCCGCGAATGGGCTTGTGATGCCTATCACAGTCTAGCCGTCGGATTTCAAATAATGTAGCAAAGCCAGAGGCCATAGAACTGCTTAGTCTTGAGCATCTACGTCGGAACAAGTTCCACCTCGGCTTTGGATTTCTTCGAGCCGTCCTTTGCAACGACTCCCCCTTCCCGCGGGAATCTCATCGGCAAAGAGAGCAGGATAAGCACGCCCAAAAAGACTATTCCAAGAACTCTGAAAGCGGCCATAACTCCAACTTTATCAATAAGGTATCTTGCAAGAGGCGCTTTTACGAATGGCGAGAGGCCAAACCCTACCAATGTCAAGCCGAGGGCAAGGCCCTTTTTGTCGGGAAACCACTTTGCCGAAACTGCGAGAGGCGCGCCATAGGTTATTCCGACGCCCATCCCGGCGGTAGCCGTGATAACCTGAATACTCCCCGCCCACGACGAAACCGCCCATCCGCCGTCGAGGAATAAAGCCCCGATGATGACAGTAAGCCGAGGTTCGAGCCTTTCCAGGAAAAGCCCGCAAAGGGCATGGAAAAGGCAAATGCGGCCAAAAATACCATATTCGGCAACCCGCTCTGCGTCGCCGTGCAGGCAAGACATTCTTCGAGGGGTTTCTTAAAAACGCCCCACGCGTAAACCGTTTCAATACAAACGGTTATAAAAAATCCAAGTGATATAATCCACTTTTTCGCCATAAACTCGCTTCCTTACTCGAGTTGAATTTCGATTCTCATCCTTCGATTTAACTATTGACAAAATAGGGTATAGAGGATATTGTATTACGGGGTATTTAACGCGAATAAATAATTGACATAAATAAACTATTGTAATAGCGGAATATTAGCAATCGTTAATTTGTATTACTGATAGTTACTCTTTTGCTTATTTTTTTTCTTTTAAAAAGTATCATGACATTCAAAAGCGCACCAGGAACAACCGATAACCATGTCAGATATAGCTCTGGCTTTCTCTACAGCTCCATGACAGTCTTCGTATTCGCCGAGATAGAGGGCTTCCATTCCCCTGCATAAACGGGGACAGTGGTCTTTATGAACTTCATACAATCCATGTTCATTCGGAACCAAACATAAATAATATTTGCTTATCATTCTCATTTTAAGATATACCAATTACAGTATCTATTTTAATTAAAAATGTTGATATATTGCATTCCAAAACTCACAAAACAGCCTCTTTTTAATAACCGAGACACCCTGCCGAATAAACTCAACAGGGTGGTATCTCGGTTTTTGGGGTTGTTGCAACTGCGGATCAAAATAGGTAGGAATCCGCATTAACCTTGAGGAGTGCCCTCTCCGGGGTGCGAAGAAACTAATCGCTTCCCAGTCGCTATATGCACCAATCTTTGTGGTCGAATAGTCTGATGCTTTCAAGCGCTTCAAGGATGTCAGAATAAGGACAGTTGCTGTCCCTTTTTAAGACGTCAAAAATATAATAACTGTTTAGCTATTGCGCAACATTATTTGTCAAATCTTTTTATTGTAGCAAACAATGCTATGCTCTGCAAATTACCACTGAAAATATACGTATTTGTCAATCGGTCGCGATTTAATCATACTCGAAAGAATGTGCTAAAATCGGATTTGCACCGGTTTCTTAGCCCCTGGGAAGATCCTAAAACAGGGGATAAATTTGTCTATTCTAATGGATCGATTTGAATGATGCCTAGTATTATCGCCGATTTAACAAGCTCGGCGATAGAATGAACACCGAGCTTCTTCATTATGTTTCCGCGATGGGTCTCTGCTGTCCTTCTGCTTATGTTCAGTTTTGCTCCAATCTCCTTAGCCGATTTTCCGTTGGCAATAAGCTGAATAATTTCCAGCTCCCTCGTGCTGAGAAGATCGATCGCTTTTCCTCCGGTTCTTTTCCCTGGATTGAGGATAAACTCGAAAAGGCATTCATTGAGACTGGCAGATACGAAGTTATTTCCCTCGGATATCTGTTTTAGCGCATTTAAAATGTTCTCGGAAGACTCGCATTTCAGAATATATCCGCAAGCTCCGGCTTTCAGGGCTTCCATAACAAGATTATTGTTGGAATACCTCGATAATATCGCGACTTTAATATCGGGATATTTGCTCTTTATCCGTCGTGTCGTAACGATGCCGTTTAATTCTGGCAAGTCCAAATCCATCAGGACCATATCCGGCTTTAATTCATCTATTTTATCGAGACACTCTTCGCCCGAATATGCTTCCCCAACAACCCTGAATAATTCTATAGACTTGAGGATTGATTTCAAGCCGTCGATAACGACTTCGTGATCATCGACCAGTAATATCTTGGTCTTCATAAAATCCCTTTACTGTTACAAACATAACTAATTGCAATAATAATGTAATTAGCACTATTTGTTCTGGTCATGAAAACAGGCAAATGTAGCCTAATACATAAAATGCCCGTAACATCGCTCAAAGAGTAACTCAATTCTCCCTGTTTACAGCATATATACTAAAGGCATTTTTTAGGATGTCAATATAAATTACAAAAAAAATTCTCTGGGAGTGCTATTCGTATGAAAATAGGCAAGTTAAATATTTATGAACAATATTCTAAGTATATTTTACTTGTAATACTACGTATAATTGCGTATTTACAACAGAAGAAAAAGTGATATATTTAATTTGAGTGTCCGATTTGGGCACTCTCTTCAGAGGGCAGGTTCCCCTTACCTGCCCTTTAATTTCGCATGTATTTCAAGTGAAGAACAGTTCAATAACCACGAATTTTTTCGATTAGAGTCTTTTCGCGATGGCCGGGCAGACGCCTGTATTTGGAGAACTGCATCGTGTAAGTCGCCCGTCCCTGAGAGAGATTCCGAAGCGTAGTGGAGTATCCGAACATCTCGGCGAGGGGGACGGTGGCGTCGATTACCTTAAGGTCTTTCCGGTCGCTGACATTCTCAATATGGGCACTGCGGATAGCCAGATCGTTCAAAACCTCTCCCATATTTGTTTCCGGCACTACCACCTCGACATCCATCACCGGTTCGAGGAACACAGGGGAAGCCTCATTAAGAGCACGCGAGAAGGCATTTACCGCCGCCACACGGAAAGCCATGGCATTCGAGCTGTCCTCGCTCCATTTGGCAGAGATAAGCTTGGCGCCGACATCCAGAAGGGGATATCCGGCGATCGGTCCCGATTCCAGTGTATCCCGAATTCCCGCCTCGATCGCCCGTCGGAACTCCTCCGGGAAACTGCAGTTGTCGAACTCATCCCTAAACTCGAAGCCCATGCCCCGTTCCCGCGGGTAACACTCCAGAAAGACTTCGGCAAACTGAGTGCTTTCACCAAGGCTTCTATCGACAGTATATTTTGCCTTAGCCTTATCGATAATTGTCTCCCGATATGCCACCTGAGGATTGCCTACATTCGCCGCCACGCCGAATTCACGTATCATCCTATCGACGAGAATCTCCAGATGAAGCTCTCCCATGCCGGCGATTATAGTCTGTCCGGTTTCCTTATCCTCGCGGACTTTAAAAGTTGGGTCTTCCTCTTCAAGACGAGCCAGGGACTCTTCCAGCTTAGCCGAATCGGCTGTTGATTTAGGCTCGATGGCCACGAAGATAACTGGTTCGGGGAAGGTCATCTGTTCATATATGATAGGCTTTTTTGGGTCGCAGAGGGTGTCGCCGGTTTTGACCTCGCGAAGTCCCGCAACCGCGACGACATCACCGGCCACGGCTTCCTCGAGCTGTTCCCGTTTATCCGAGTGCATCTGGAAAATACGGGATATCCGCTCCCTTTTGCCAGTTCGTGGATTAAGCATCCCCAGCTTCTTATCGACAGAACCGCTGTAAATCCGCATAAAGACCAGCTTATCGACATATTTATCCGTAGCGATTTTAAACACGAGCGCGCTCATTGGCGCTTCAGGCGTAAGTTCTCGCTTTTCCTCCGACTCTTTCTCGGGATTCATACCGATAGCCGGCGGCAAATCGGTGGGCGCGGGAAGATAATCTACGATGGCGTCCATGAGCTTCTGAACGCCGATATAATGAAGGGAGCTTCCAGTAAGAACAGGGAGAAGTTTCCTATCGAGCACGCCCTGGCGAATAGCAGGTTTCAGCAACTCTGAAGTGATTTCCTCGCCCTCGATGAAAGCCGTGAGAACCGGCTCCGAATACTCGGTAACCGCCTCGATGAGTTCCGAACGGCGAGTTTCGTATTCTTCCATCATCTCCTCGGGAATTTCCGTTTCTTCGAAAACCGCGCCGAATTCCTCCTGATCGAACTCGATAAACTTGCCGTCGAGGATGTCGATTATTCCTCGGAATTCCTCGGCCTCGCCCACCGGAATAGTCAGGCAGACAGGCTTGGCTCTAAGGCGTTCGAAAATCGAATCGAGAGCGCCTTCGAAATCCGCGCCCATACGGTCCATCTTGTTGACATATGCGATTCGCGGAACCTTGTATTTCTCCGCCTGACGCCACACCGTCTCACTCTGGGGTTCCACCCCGCCGACCGCGCAAAAAACCGCCACCGCGCCGTCGAGAACACGAAGGGCGCGTTCTACCTCGATGGTGAAATCCACATGCCCGGGGGTATCGATGATATTTATCTGGTGGTCTTTCCAGAAGCAGGTAGTCGCGGCGTCGGTGATGGTGATTCCCCGTTCGCGCTCCTGCTCCATCCAGTCCATGGTGGCAGAACCTTCATCGACCTCGCCCATGCGATGTATCTTCTTGGCATAAAAGAGAATACGCTCAGTGGTCGTGGTCTTTCCGGCGTCGATATGCGCCATGATTCCGATATTTCTAAGTCTGCTTAGTGGTGTCCGTTTCATAATTAACTCTCGCTATTGAGTTTACAATGCTCTATAAAATAACGATGAACGGGGTTTTATCAAGGGGGAATATTCTATTTGGAGGTATCGACCCATCCGCAGGCTTCGTCGTCGGTGCCCGCGCGGATTCGTTTCTTGCACCACCATTTGTCGATCTTCGGTGCGACGAGATAGACGAATACCGAAAGAGCGAATCCTGCGATGATGTCGATAACGTAATGATGACGAAGATAAACTGTTGCAATCACAAGGCTCACTGCGATGGGGAGGAAAGCCCAGAACATCGTTCGAGCGTGCTTCCATGCGTATATCATTGCAAGAAGGGTAGTCGCGCAATGGAGACTCGGAAAAGCCCCTCGACTGCTGGCCGCGGAGATAATCACCGAATTCTGAGCGTTGCTGAACAGGAATCCCGTGAAATCCCGTGTGAACTGATCCGCCAGAACCAATCTCGGAGGTGCCGCAGGGAAAAGGATATAGAGAATATAGCCGAAATAATAGCTCAGGATAATGCCCAGCATAGTCTCACGATACGCAAAATATCTTCCTTTGAAATAAAGGAAGAATGGAATAGCAAGAGGAATCACGAAGTAGTTCATATACGCGAAACTGAAATACTCCGTCAGGATTGGATGATAGAACTTCTGCGCCCAGATAACAGGTTGAACTCCGAACATCCAGTCGTCGATGGCGATAAGCGCCCAGTGAATATCGTTTGGGTTTACGAAGTGAATTGTGTCGTGAAGGTTGGTGTAGATAGCAATAGCAAGCCCAAAAGGCGCGGCTTCGCGTATAAATTTCCAGAACTTGCCGCGCGGGCTCCATTTCCTCACTCCCGCGAAAACCAAAATCATACCGATCACAGCTACGATTCGCGCGAGATCACCCCGTATGTGTTTAGGGACTTTTCCGGCCTCGGCAAAAAAGGCGTGCGCACGCATCGTAACAGCCGCAGAAGGGAAGAAAAAAACAAGCGCGAGAAGTTCCTCGAACCGCAGGTGAAGGGCAAAACGTTTTATTTTTGTTAGAACAGTCTTCATAGCGCCCCAAAATACGGTTTCCTTTTTGGAAAGCAAGCATAAAGGTTTGCTTCGTGAAAAAAAAGCTTGTTTACCGGAATGAATATATTACATTGGGAATAGTTCCTATTTAGATTTCGAAAACACTTTAAGGAGGAAATATGAAAAAAACATTTGTTCTGATCATCGTTGTTGCCTTCGTTAGCTCGCTTTTCGCCGAAGGTTCGACCGGAGGCGCAAGCATCGGTGTCGGCTACCAGCTTACCAATTCCGACGCCGCGGTCGCAACCGCCGAAGCCATGGGTCTCGAAGTCGATAACACCCCGCTTCTCATGCTCGATATCCACGGCTGGAGCGTGTTCAATCGTTTCATGAGGCTCGGAGGACTTATTTCAGGCGGCTATTTCGACGCCAAAGGCACACCTGACGAAACCACCATGTCCGAAGACGAAGCCGGCGTAGGTTTCGGCGATGCCCGTGTGGCAATTCTGCCGGAAGTTTACATCCCCTTCGGGCCAATCGAAACCAGCGCGGGTGTCGCGGTTGGAGGCGGCTCCATCATCACCTTCATCAACGATGACAACGGCGATAACGACGGCGACATGTTCTTCTACGGCTTCATGCGCCCGCAGTTAACCGCCTCCTACGATTTCGGCCCGGTTGGCGTTCAGGTCGGCGCGGGATACCACATCCCCTTTGCCGGCGCCGAGGGCGAGTTCTGGTTCATCCCAACCGGTGGAGACACTGTCAGCAAAACTTTCGAAGTGGGGGAGATGGGCGGTTTCTTCGCCAAACTCGACATCTTCTTCGGCCAGAAATCCATCGAAAAATAATTACAATCGTAAGATTTTAAAAAAGGCGGACCGTCGAGTCCGCCTTTTTTTGTGCCTGAATTTTGCGCCTGCTTAATCCAGCGAGAATTTTTCCGTCCGAACTTCTCCACGATAACCGGTCTTCTCGATTTCTTTCTCGACAGCCGTCATCATGGGCGGAGGACCGCAGAGATATATCGTGCAGTCATCGAGATATTCCCCTGCATCTTGACGGAGTATCTTCTCGTCAATGTAGCCGGTTCGCCCCGTCCAGCTTTCATCTGGGCGCGACAGGACATGAACATGCGCGAAATTTTCCGGCAGAACCGAAATCTCATCGCGAAACAGGATATCCTTTTCCGACTTATTCGCGAAAAGGAGTTTTACCGGACGTCCGTCGCCGGTGTCCCGCAGGAACCTTATCATGCTCATTATCGGCGTGATACCAACTCCGCCAGCGATGAAAAGGAACCTCGCCGGTTCGTCGTAAATGAAACTGAACTTGCCATAAGGCGCGGCTATTCGAGCCGAATCCTCGACGGTAGTCTCGCCAATCGTGTCCGTGAAATTGCCCGATTCTTTGATTGTGGCCGTAATCTCGCCGTCGAGGGTCGGGGAGGAGGATATCGTGAACGGATGCTCTTCCGATTTGCCTTTTTTACGCTTGAGTTTGAGGAACATAAACTGCCCGGGGCGATAACGGGGCAGTTTGCCGTTGGCCGGTTTCATTCGAATCGTGTAGGTGTCATGAGTCTCGGCATCGACGGAAAGGATTTCGTATCTCCTTCGCACGAAAATTGGAAAAACGATGTTCCTGAAAAGAAAGACCGTTATCGCAGTCGCGAATACCACCCACCAGAAGGATTTCATGCCGCCGTAAATATCCGATCCTACAGAAGTCGAATGATAAAACCCGATAATTATTACAACTATCATGCCTTTGTGAAACAGATGCCAGACATTGTAATCGAGCTTCAGCTTCGACCGGAACAGAGCCGCCGCAACCCCGCCGGGGAGAAACAACAGTCCAATCTCCCCAGCGATTATGGGCAAAGACGACCTGAATCCGAGGATTGAAAAATCATCGTGCCCGATCATCACCAATAAGGGATGCAGGATTATCATCGACGTGCCTATGATAGCCATCAGCTTGTGAAAACGGAGGATTTTGTCCAGTCCCAGAGCGCGGTCGAGAGTTTTGAGACGCGAGCCGAGAACCACCTGCATGGAGAAAATCGCGAAAGCGGTAAGAGCAAAGGCTTTCCCGATAACCAATACAGCGCCGTCGGAAAAATCCCCGAATAGGATGAAGGCGAAGAGAACAGGAAGCAGTATCGCCACGAAATAGCCTACATAAAATAAAACCGCCCCCGCAGAGCCATCGAGGAACCCCGGGGGACGGTAATTTGCGGTGTAGTAGTCTTTTTTCGGCAAGGACTATTTCTCCTCGGTCTCGCCGACAGTAATTTTGGCCTTCTTTTTGCCGAATTTACTGCAATTCGTAATAGCCTCGATTTCGTCGCCGGCTTTGGCATCGATTATCACGTAGCTAACTACCTGATAATTATCGTCAGTCTGCTTACTGAAGGATTGCTTGATAATCTCCTCGCCGTTGAGCTCGACGACAATCTCGTCGATGTAATGACTTGCCGGGTCCTTGACGCTGTGTTCGACGGTTATTGTAAGAATACTGTTCTCCTCGTCGAAACTTAAATCGACATCGGAGGCACCATGGGCCATGACGATTCCGACTACTGCGAAGATTAGAAGAATGATATACTTTTTCATCTGGTGTCCTTAACTTAGAAGTTGTTTATTTAATGAACATCACCCGACGTGTAACGGATGATTCACCCGCAGTAGCCCGAGCGAAATACACGCCGGATTCGATATTTGCCGTCGGCGCCCATCTGACTATTCCATTTTCGACAGTGCCGAAATCCGCCACACACCTGCCGTTGATGTCGAAAATCGAAACATCGGCTCCTGCGGGGACATCGACAGTAACCGCGCTGTTGAATGGGTTCGGGTAAGCGGAGATGCTTACATCCGCAGGCTTCGGCGAAACCTCGGCGACATTGGTGAAATCGTATTCCAATAGGTAACTCGCCGTTTTATTGGAATCCGCTATTCCACCTCCGGCGAAATCGATTTCATACTCCATGCCTCTGCTCTTTACAGTCCCGACGAATTGAGCATGCCAAGTAGTATCCCGACCTTGAACACCTTCTCCTTCGGCAAGAGGTGTTCCACCCATGCTGACTTCATAGGCAAATTCGGATTCCATGGCTATGACAATGCATGATTCAAAGCTACCGGCAGGCACGAAAACATCCTCACGCCTAAGAGCTTCCATCGTGATAGTAATTTCCAGATGCATATCCAGTCCAGACATTGCAAATTCAGTGTCCACATCAGCCGAAACCCAACTATCGCCAATATTAACCTCCTCCGGAGCGACCTGTATTGCTCGCTGGTCACTTCCGAGGGAATCCAGAAAATCGATTATGGCATAAATGCCGTCGGGACGAACCTGTGTATATGACGAATCCGTTCCCTCCGAATCGGTCATTTGGGTGATCCAGGTTTCATAGCCCAGCATCATTTCTGTGCCAACCTGTTCGTGATAAGCCGTATCAACGCCCGCCACGCTCGAATCCTGATATGTCCATGTGTATCCGATTCCGACAGGGAAATAATCCGCGCTGTCGTCTGCGATAACGGCGAATACAACCGCTAAAGCCAAAATGATCATCATCCTTTTCATTGCCTGCCTCCTCTTTGTGGTTCACACTAATTCGCTATAGTATAATCCAATGGAATTCAATACACAAGAACATTTTACGCGCAGGAGTATCCTCGACCCCGCTGTCATTGCGATGGGGAAAGCCAGCCGCAATCTTACGACCAACCATCGAAGATTGCTTCGTGCCCCAGATGGGCGAGAACGCTCGCAATAACTTATATTTTGGGCTATTTCAGATATACGACTCGTTTCGTCGCCGTTTGTCGCCCAGGGTTGCTGTGACTGCGGTGCCCTGAGCTTGTCGAAGGATCGTAGCGAGCCCGCACGAGATACCCACCCGAACCGAGGGATTCCTCAGGACGCCAGATTGCAACATCTTGCGTAGGGGAGGGTCTATGTGCCCTCCTGTTTTCCGTTTCATCGTCATTCGGGAGCACACGCAGGTGCTCGCCTACTGGCAATTGGGCAACGCGCCGTCCGTTCACATCGTATATATCCACCCGTTGAGGCAGGTTTATATGACTATCCTTTTGGGAGAAAACATGGGGTCGCCCCTACAAGCTCGGTATCCGTTTCGTCCTTTTTGAGAATTAGGTAGCTGTTCGAAGGTTTTGGTCTTGACATTAATAAGTAAATGAACTAAATTAACAAATCTATATCTCAAATATTAGGGGTATAGTTTAACAGTGAAAGTTCAGAAAGTGATTATGGCAATCGAACTCGATAAGACATACGACCCAAAGACCGCGGAAGGCAAATGGAATAAGTGGTGGAACGACGAGGGTTTTTTCAAACCCTCGAATGCCGACAAGACATACTCCATAGTCATTCCGCCGCCGAATGTTACCGATATTCTCCATGTAGGCCACGCATTGAACAACCTGATTCAGGACGTTCTAATCCGTCGGGCGCGAATGAAGGGTTATTCGACCCTATGGCTCCCCGGTACCGACCATGCGGGCATCGCGACTCAGCATATGGTCGTTCAGGAACTCGCGAAAGAGGGCACGACCAAAGAGGAAATCGGCCGTGAAGAGTTCGAGAAACGCCTATGGAAGTGGAAAGAAACCAAAGGCGGGCGCATCATCGACCAGCTTAAAGAGCTTGGATGCAGTTGCGATTGGTCCCGCGAACGTTTCACCCTCGACGAAGGCTACGCCCGCGCGGTTCGGGAAGCTTTTGTGCGGCTCTACGAAGAGGGGCTTATTTTTCGGGGCAAATACATCATCAACTGGTGCCCGAGCTGTAAAACCGCCCTCTCCGACGAGGAAGCCGAGCATCAGCCGGTCAAGGGCAAGCTCTGGTTTTTCAAATATCCGCTTGTTGACGGCGGTTTCATCGAATGCGCTACAACCCGCCCGGAGACCATGCTTGGGGATACCGCTATCGCCGTAAACCCTGAGGATAAGCGATACAAAGATTATATCGGCAAAGAGGTTCAGCATCCTTTTCTCGACAGGACTTTTAAAATCGTCGCCGACGACTACGTGGATATGGCCTTCGGAACCGGCGCCGTGAAAATCACTCCGGCCCACGACCCGAACGATTTCGAGATAGGCAAGCGTCACGATTTGGAATTCATCAATATTCTCACTATCGATGGCAATATAAACTCTAACGGCGGGCCTTTCGAGGGCATGACCCGTTTCGAAGCACGGGAAGCCATCGTCGCCGAATGGGAAAATCGCGGTCTTCTCGTGAATATCAAAGACCACGACCTCTCCGCCGGTCACTGCTACAGATGCGATACCCTCGTCGAGCCATACCTCTCCGATCAGTGGTTCCTCCGCATGAAACCCCTCGCCGAACCTGCACTTGCAGTGGTTCGCAGAGGGAAATCCAAAATTTATAATGACCGCTGGACGGGAGTTTATTACAACTGGCTCGAAAATATTAGGCCGTGGTGCCTAAGCAGACAACTCTGGTGGGGACACAGAATTCCGGTCTGGTATTGCGACGACTGCGCCGACGGCGAACCGATTGTCCTTCGCGATGATCCCTGCCAATGCCCGAAGTGCGGCTCGAAGAATATCCGGCAGGAGACCGATGTTCTCGACACATGGTTCAGCTCCTGGCTCTGGCCTTTCGCCACAATGGGGTGGCCGGACATCGACGCCGAGGATCTCAAACGCTTTTTTCCAACCGATGTCCTCTGCACGGCCAGCGAGATTATCTTCTTCTGGGTAGCTCGAATGGTGATGGCTTCCGAGCATTTCATGGGTGAGACGCCATTTCATAGCATTTACATTCACGGCACGGTTCGAGACTCTCAAGGGCGCAAGATGAGCAAATCCCTGGGCAACGGCATCGACCCGCTGGAAGTTATCGAACAATACGGCAGGGATGCTCTGCGATACACCCTCATCTCTCAGGCTGGAGCGGGACAGGATTTGTTCATCGATATGGGAAGCTTCGCCATAGGCAGGAATTTCTGCAACAAGCTCTGGAATGCCGCGAGGCTGGTTTTGAGCAATATCCGCGAAGATTTTTCCGCCGATGACCTTCGCCGTCCACCAACGAACAATCTTGTGGATAGATGGATACTGTCCAAGCTTCAGAAGGCCAAGGAGAAGACCGAGAAGGCCCTCGAATCCTATCGTTTGGACGAAGCCGTAACGACGCTATACCACTTCTTCTGGAGCGATTTCTGCGATATCTACCTCGAAGCGATAAAGCAAAGGCTTTCCGATCATGACAAAAACGCTCAGCTTGTAGCTTTCCACGTCCTCGAAGAAACCCTGCGCCTCTGGCATCCCGTGATTCCCTTCGTAACCGAGGAAATCTGGCAGAAGCTAGATGAAAGGGTCGTGGGCGGTTTGGGTGCGAAAGCCTGTATCGTGGCGAAATGGCCGGTTGTGAATCATAGCCTCATCGACGACGGCGCGGAAATTGAATTCGATTACGTGAACAACGTCGCCAGCGCCCTTCGCGATATGAAAAACACCGCGGGAATCGGAAACAAGCGAGCGGGCGACGCTGTGATTGTCCCGGTCGATGAAAGCCAGAAGAGCATTCTGGAAAAATATTGCGCTATTATCGTAGCCCTCGGAAGAATGGATTCCGTAACAACTTCAGACAACCGCCCGAAAGGCGCTGTTGGCACGGCAATTGTTAATAACAGTCATGTCTATTTGCCCCTTGAGGGACTTATAGATTTAGATGCTGAAAGGGCGCGTCTCGAAAAGGAGATAACGCGCCTGGATGGTGTCTTGGCCGGTTTGGACAAGAAACTGGCAAACGATCAGTTCGTAGCAAATGCCCCCGAAGACGTGGTCGAAGGGGCAAGAGCACAACGTGCCAAAGTGGCGTCTCAGCTCGACTATTTGCGAGATGCCTTTAAGGAACTCAATTGAGAATCGTAAATAATGAAAATACACAAGGAGGAAACGTAATGAGAAAACCGATTATCGGGCTTATGCTCCTGATACTCTCCGCCGCGGTTTTATTCGTGGGTTGCGATAGCGCCCCGGAAGACGTGGTGGCAAAAGTTGGTAAATTCAACATCACCGCCGAAGAGCTCGACGAAAACGTCGCCATGCTCAAAGGCAGATGGAAGAGCGCGACAGAGGCATACGAAGGCAAAATGGCTACCCTCGACCAGATGGTCGAAAGAAAGCTCATGCTCCTCGAAGCCTACGACCGCGGACTCGACAAAGACACTTCCGTCGTGAAATCCCTCGAAGAAGGCGAAACAAGACGGAAACTCATCGGTCTCTGGGAAAAAGAGATCGTCGAGAAAACTCAGGTCACGGACGCCGAACTCAAAGAGCGTTATGACAAAATGGCTTCCGAATACAATGCCGCCCATATTCTGGTCAAAGATTCGTCTCTCGCAGTCGATCTGAAGAGCCGCATCGACCAGGGCGCGGACTTCGGCGAACTCGCAATGGAATATTCCGAAGATCCCGGAAGCGGAGCCAAAGGCGGCGACCTCGGATGGTTCTCGTCCGGCAGAATGGTTAAAGAATTCGAAGACGGTGTTATGGCTCTCGAAAACGGCCAGGTCTCTGATCCGATAAAAACCCGCTTCGGATGGCATATCATCAAACGCCTTGGCACAAGAGAACGTGCCGACAGACGCCCCTTCGAAGAGGAAAAAGAGATGCTCAAACAGATGGCCGAACGCGAAAAGCAGACCGCCAGAATGGAAGAGTTCCTCGAAGGCCTTTACGAAACATACGGTTTCGAACCGAACGTTGACAATATTGCCAAAGTTGCAACCAGATATTCAAACCCGGAAAACGCCGAGGCTATGTCCATGGAAGAAAAGGACCTTATCCTCGCCAAATGGAACGGCGGAGAGTATTCTGTTGGTCAGCTCGATTCGCTGTATATGTCTCAGCCGCCCTATCGCAGGCCTACTCTCATGGATGCGGAACAAGTCGGTGATTTCGTCAAGCAGGCTGTTCAGGAAAAACTTCTGCTCGCCGAAACAGAAAGAGTGAACATCAAAGAGCATCCGAAATACAAAGAAGCATACGAGAAAGAACTCGAAGATGCCATGATGTCGCGCATTCAGCAGGAAGTATTCACCGATATCAGCGTTACCGACGATGACATGAAGGAATACTACGAAGCGAACCCCGACTCCTTCATGGAGCCGAAAACGGTTGTGGCAAAAGAGGTTCAGGTTTCCACGGAAGCCGACGCCAAGAAGATCGCTAATGATGTCAAGGGCGGAGCCGATATTGCGAAAATCGCCGCAGACAAATCGGAGCGCAAACACCTGCAGTCCCGCAACTGGGAACTCGAAATTACCGAAGCAAGATTCCCAGACCTGTTCGCCGCCGCTTCCAATGCCAGCGAGGGCGACGTTGTGGGTCCGGTCAAAGATACCCGCACAGACAAATGGTCTATTCTCAAAATAGAGGGAATCCGTCCCGCCGCGCCTATGGAGTTCGAAAGAGTCAAAGGCAGGATCAAGAGCAAACTCGGAAGAGACATCCGCGAAAACGCGATGGAGAAATTCCTGGAGAAAGCTCGCGCAAACAACAAGGTCAATATCTACGAACAGAACGTGGCCGCTTCAATCGATTCTGCACGCTACGAACAGCAGACACAACCGGTAGCAATGCCGTAGTCTAAATAGACTGTTACTTCGATACGCCCGGCCGCAAGCTTCCAAATGCAAACGGCCGGGCGATGTCTTAAATAACCCTTTTTGAGTAAAAAAATTTCTGCTATCTACGTGTATAATGCTAAAACGAATTGCAATTTTATCAATAATTATTCTCTCTCTGCTCATCGTCCTCGTCAACTGCAATGGCAAAGACCAGAGCCAAATCATCGTGACGGCCGGTAATGCCGAATTGACCGAAGGAGAGCTGAATTACTTGCTCCCCGAAGGTTTTCGTGATGAGATGTCGAGCGAAATTTTCCGCTTTATCGAAGATTGGGCTACTGAGGAAATCCTCGCCGAGGCCGCACAGGATATAAATCTCCACAAGAGACCCGATATTCAATATCAGCTCGAAGAAGCCCGAAGAATGATATTGGCGTCGGCATACGAAAGAGAAGTTATCGCAAGCCACGTCAATATTGACTCCTCGGAAGTTTACGAATACTATTTGGAAAACATCGACGAATTTATTAGGTCAAAAGACGAGGTTCGTTGCGCTCATTTTATGGTTTCAGATTCCCTTGAATCCGCCATCGCAGACAGTCTCCTCGATACCCTCATGTTCGAAGAAGTAGCAATTCAATTCTCCCATGACCCCAAAAATATTGACATAGGCTATTTCGCCAAAGACGAGATGCACCCCCAACTCGCCGCAATGGCTTTCAAGCTTCAGGAGGGCGAGCAGGCCGGACCAATCGAAACGGAATATGGTTACCATTACATTCAACTCATCGATTTCGCGCCAAAAGGCACAGCGAAAGACTTTACCGATGTCGAAGATGTCCTTCGGGATATCATCGCCGAAAGAAAATTCAGAACTGCTTACGGAATTGTCATAGATTCTCTTAAGGGCGAAAAGGCCCTATTTATAGACAGTTCCTCAGTATTAGGAAAAGTGCAAAATGAAAAATAGTCTTCTTATTATAACTATACTTCTGACCGCAACATTCTTGTTCGGCGCCGACCAATTTGAAGAACGGATTCTTGCCGTTGTCGATGACAGAGTGATTACATCCAGCGAAGTCGAAGTCGCTCTGATGACCGAAATAGGACAACTTCCATCGGATTCCGCTCAGCTTATGGATTTGCTTCGCGCCAAAGTCGAAGACCTTATCGACGAAGAACTTATTCTGATAGCCGCCGAACAAGAATCTCTGCCCGTGGATGACGCCAGAATAGAGGAGATGTTCCAATCGAGATGGGGGCTTCTCGTGGAGGGTTACGGCGGAGAAATCGCCCTCGAAAATGCTCTGGAAAACGAGGGATATTCTGTCGAAGAATTCCGGCGCAAAACCCGCGAACAGATTGAGAATTTCTATCTCAAGCAGATGTTCATTCAAAAGCATTTTGGGCGGATTCCAGTTGCCGAATCCGAGGTGGACAGCTTCTACCAAATGTTCCGCGACAGCCTCCCCAAAGCTCAGGTCGAGGTGAACCTCGAAACTATACTTATCTTCATCGAACCGGATTCCAACTCCATCGAAAGGGCGCTCGATGTCCTTCGCCAGGCTCGAAACAAGATCGAATCGGGCGACGATTTCGCGAAAGTGGCCGCGGAATTCTCCGAGGACGAGTTGACTGCGAGTTCCGGCGGACAACTGGGCACCTACAATCGAGGCGATCTCACACCAGCCCTCGATTCCCTTGCCTTCGCTCTCAAATACGGCGAGATGGGAGGCCCTGTCAGAAGCCCCATGGGCTATCATCTCGTAAAAGTTACCGATAAATCCGGCGGCAGGGTAACATTAGCCCATATCCTCGCCTTAGCTCCCCTCACGGAGGAGCGGATGCATCAACTCTCTCAAATAGCCGATTCCGTCTATAACGACGCCGCATCATCCACAAGCGACTTCATCGATTTAGTAGAAATATATGACGAATCTGCTTCCATAGAGCACGAGGAAATAGGATGGGTGCCTTTGGCGGCTATTCAAGGGGAGTTCAAGAATGAAATTTCCCGTGCCGAAGTGGGCGATGTTATCGGGCCTTATGAAGTCGGTGATTACATTCAGATAGTCAAACTGGTTGACCGACGCGAAGGGCGCGAAAGAACCCTCGACGAAGACCTGGAACTCATTCGCGAAGGCGCCCGCCAGATGAAAGCCAAAGAGGCCATCGAGAGCCGTCTCGAAAGGCTTCGGGAGATGTATTACATCGAAATTAGAATATAAAAAAGTATGGTCGAATTTAGAATCCAAACTCCGGAACGAAACTGCACTGTGGACATCACTCCGCAGGTAAAAGAGGCTATCAGCAAAGCTGGACTCAAAAATGGCGCGGTTTTGGTCTATGTTCCCCACACAACTGCCGCGGTAACGATCAACGAAGGCGCAGACCCCGATGTTCAGAGGGATATCATTGTGGACCTCAGCAAACTCATTCCCCATCGCGGAGATTATCATCACATGGAGGGCAACTCCGACGCTCACATCAAATCCACTCTGGTGGGCGTCGAAAGCCTTATTCCCGTCGAAAATTCATCCCTCGTTCTGGGCACATGGCAAAAAATCTTCTTCTGCGAATTCGACGGTCCGAGAACCCGTAAATTCAACGTAGTGGCTATTCACGGAGGGGAGAGTTGATTCCAATCAAAAAGCTGATTATTTTGTTGATGCTTCTTTCAATAGGTATAGGCTTTGCCTTCAGACCTGCTCCACCTCCCGGCACGCCCTCTTTTCTAATTCAACCGACACCCAATATAAACAATCTTCACATCGACTGTTTTGTAGTCGAAAACAGACTGCAGGTAGCTTTCCTCGCGGGATTGTCCTTTTCGGAAAACCCGGGGGAAATCACCCTCGAACACGGATGGCCCACCGATTCCCTCGTGCTTTACGTCATTGATACAGATGGCGAAGCACAATACCCGATATTGCGCGGTAGTAATGTCTCCATAAAAGGCTCATCTTCCGAAATGATGCTCAGGCTAACTTACGAAATCGAAATCAAACTTCCCGTTTCGGGGCCGCCGGGACCGTGGGAATATGCCCGCCATTTCGCTTTCTATCCCCCTTTCCTCGACGCCGACGGCCACGTTCTCCAACCGGATAGATCGCGCATTCGATTCATGCTTCCGGAAGAAATCCAGCCCACGACATGCAATTCCAATCTATCTCAGCCAGATACACTGGATATGCTCCTTTCATGGCAATATCACGGCGAAATCAGCGACACCCCCTGCAGATTCAGTGAATGATACCTGCCTGTTTTTCCGCGGCATACCCTTTGCAAAAAACTTTTTTCGATAAACCCTTTCGCGTTTCTCCCGTCTTAATTGGTGAGGCATATGAATAACGAAACCGAAATAATCAACCGAGCCAAAGAAGGCGACAAAGACGCTATGGCGGTATTAATCGAAAATAACCAGAAGAACGTTTTCGCCCTTGCCTACAGAATGACGGGCAACCGCGACGACGCCCTCGATATCACTCAGGATACCTTTATAAAGGCATTCCGAGGTATAAAGCGCTTTCGTGGGGACTCGAAAATCTCCACATGGTTATACACCATCGCTTCAAATCTTTCAAAAGATCACCTTCGCAAACACGGCAGAATCGACGTCGTCAGCCTCGAAGAAGACTGGCTAAAGGCCGGCACAGCATCGCCTTACGAAGAAACATCCCACAACGAGCGTAAAGAGCTTGTCAAAAGAGCCATCGCCGCACTGCCGCCGAAGATGCGAGCCGCCTTCGTGCTACGATACGAGGAAAATCTTCCCCTCGCAGAAATAGCCCAGATTCTGGGCAAATCGGAGGGTACTGTGAAGGCGCAAATCCATCAAGCCACGGAAAAAATACGCGCCCTGGTGGGCGAATAGGAGTTAAAATGAGAAACGATAAAGAAACCCACATCGACGAAAAAATCACTAATTTCCTCTCCCACGACCCGGTTCCCGAACTGGACGATTGGGAAGTAAAGGTTCTGACTCAGCGAGTTCTCGCGAGAACCCCAGAGCGCAAGCCCTTCAGGATATTCGGGTTCAAACCTGTGTGGGGGATAGGGGTCGCTGTTGTCGCGATAATCCTCTTCTTCGCCATCCATATAGCCTCTCCAGAAATGGGAATACAGGATTTCGATTACGCTGAGTTAACCGGTGAAACGATGCCCGAAGATATGCTTTACGAGGCGATTTCCAGCGGCGACCTCGACGAGGAAACCGCCCTGGCCGGCCTCATATCAGTCCCCGACGATAACATAGAAGAAGTTTACTACACATATTCAGATAACGAAATAGACGCCGCTATCGACATGCTGTCGGACGAAGAAGTGGAGAATGTCCTCCGCTATATCTCCGAGATGCAGTTGAACAGCGATCAGGAGGTTTTATAATGAAAAGAAAGACATTCGCAATTATCCTGCTTGTTCTAATTGCATCGGCAATTATGGCACAGCCCCATCCGCCGAGGCCCCATGAAGACATGCCTCGCGACGGAAACCCAGAAAGGGAGAAGCTCAGAGAAAAAATCGAGATGATGAAGATGTGGAAAATGGTCGAAATGCTCGAACTCACCACCGAGCAGTCGTCGATGTTCTTCCCAATCTACAATTCCAGCGAAAAAGAACTCGAAGAGATACGTCAGAGCCGTCAGATTCTGCTGGATCAGCTCGAAAAAGAAGTAGCCGGGGAAGAAATGGACGAAAAAACAGTAAGCTCCATCGTCGATTCGATAAAAAACTTAACGGAAGCCGAATGCCAAAACAGAGTCGAGTTCTATAATGAAGCATCCGAACTTCTGAATCTTCGGCAACAGGCGATGTTCGCCCTGTTTGAAAGGCGATTCGCCGAAGAAGTGAAGCAAATAATCGAAGCGGGAAAAAACCGCGGTTTTCCCGAACGTAGATAAATCAACGAAACCAAATCTAAGGAGACTAAAATGAAAAAGAACAGAACACCAATCATCCTGATAGCCATAGCACTGCTATTAGTGGGCACCGCGTTGGCCTTTCCCGGAAAGCACGAAGGCATGGGTGATCGCGACGGCTCTGGTGAAATGAAGATGAGACAGAATCTTCGCGAAGAGCTCGAACTAACCGACCAGCAGATCGAGCAGTTCGAGGAGATGAAGTATGAACGCCGTCTGGCGAGCATCGACCTTCGCGCGAGCCTCGAAAAAGAAAAAATCGAGATGGAAAGACTAATGTCCTCCAACGATCTCGACCGCAAAAAAATCATGAGCCAGGCCGAAAAAGTCGCCGATATACAGAAAGAGATGCACCTCGCCCGTGTCGAAGGCCAGCTCGATATGATGGAGATCCTAACCCAGGAACAACGCGAGAAGATGAAAGACCTCGAAATGCGTAAACCCAGAATGGGACGCTCTTTCGGAGAAGGAGACCGGAAAGGTCTCGACGGCTCCCGATGCGAGAACCATAACTTCAATAAATAACACCGTCCGCCTCCCCTGCAAGGACGAAAAGGGCCGAGCTGAAAAGTTCGGCCCTATTTTTTTCACAAATCGCAATAAGTTCTTGCGATTATTCAATTGCTAAACTATACTAAACGTAAGGTATCGAAACTGTTTTGGTTTTAAACCGTGAATTAGCAAGGAGAAGATATGTTCATAGTAGCATTGACATTATCGACGGCGAGCCTTTTCTATATCATAGACTCCGCTCAAGCCGCCGCCGAGGAAAAACTCCTCGAACAGATAGTGGAAGAAGCTCGCGCAAGAGCCAAGAAAGCCGCTTCAAACATCGAAGAAGCCGCCGCGGGAGAATAAAAAGCACAGCGCTGAAAAGCACTTGTAAAAAACCGCTGAATGGAATCATTCCTCGGATTGAAACTCGATTATGTTTCGAGGAATATTAAACATATGCTCAAGAAGGGGGCAAAATGAAAAAGTTTGTGGTCTGGTTACTCATCGCAGGGATGGGTCTTCTCACTTTTGGATGTCTCAGTTTCGAATCCAAAGAATACTCATGGAACATCAACAAAGACGGCTCCGGCTCCGGCAAAATAGTCTGGCGGAACATTTTCTCCAGCGGAAACGAGGAAGATGATATGTCCGACGAGGATTTTGTATCCCTCATCAACGATTATCTTCAGGGAAGCAGTCTCGATGACGAAAGACCCGGTTTCAAAAAGGTCAACAAAAGGCTTTTCATCGAAGACGGCGTGCTTTGTGCCGAGATGACTTTCGAGTTCGGCAGATTCGAAGAGGCCGGATTCTTCCGCTACAAGGGCGAAGGTCCCTATATGTATAACTTCTCGACTTCCGACGAGACATTCTACAAATCCAACGGCGACTGGGGCGGAGACAATTTCCAGGTCCTTTTCTGGCCGGAAAAAACCTCTGAAATGACCCTCGTTACAACCTACGGCGACCCCGATGAGGCAGGCGCGGTCGATCTTCTCGGCTATTACAACACATGGAATGAAACAGGGGAGCTTCCCGAAGTCGAAGAAACCGAAGGTTATTAAACAAAGGTTTCCGATTCAGGACACTACTATGAAGACCCGATTCGTCGGGTCTTTTTTAATGGGGAAGGCCGAAGGAAGTGAATTGGCCGGTAGGCTCTTCTTCGCGATAATCGACACTCTTCACCGACGCGCTCATGGGGCCTCGATGAAGCTCTTCGACGAATTCTCGAATGGAATCGGCGTCCCCTTCGGCGACGGTTTCCACCGTGCCGTCGGGATTGTTGCGCACCCAGCCCGTGATATTCCTGTTTTTTGCGGCTCGAACGGTAAACCATCGGAAACCTACTCCCTGAACATGCCCGCTCACAATAGCGTGTATCCTCTTTTTCATGACAACTGCTCCTCGATAGTTTCGATTGCATCCTTGGGCGTGGCTACTGGCGTCGCGCCGGGAATTTGCCACTGACAGCTCAATAAAACTACAGGTTTGTCGAACTGAAGAAAGTAGGCTATCTCGCTTAATGTGCCATACTGTCCGGAAATCGCGATTGCGGCGTCCGCGGAATGGGCAAGAATAGAATTCCGCGCCACACCGATGCCCGATGCTACGGATACTTTAACGAACTCATTGGCCATACACCTATCCTTTTCCGGAAGGATACCGATGGTCATCCCGCCGGCCTCGAAAGCACCTCTGCAAGCGGCTTCCATTATTCCGCCGAGTCCTCCGCAGATAAGCTGATATCCGCGCCCGGCGATTAGCTTTCCGGTCTCTTCGGCGAGCTTTAGTTCGTCTTCGGATGCCGTTCTTCCGCCGATAACTGCGATTTGGATTGGTCTTTCGAGCATGATTCCTCCTCAACAAAAAAAGGGCCCTTCGGCCCGGTATTTCAAAAAAATCGGGGCGCCCAGATTCGAACTGGGGACCTTTCGGACCCGAACCGAACGCGCTACCAAACTGCGCTACGCCCCGTTTTTTCCATTGTCCACAATCGTGGACTGGAGAAATATATCGATAGCTTCCCATGACGCAAGTAAAATCTTCAACTTCTTAATATTTACCTTTGATAATCCCCTCTCTTAGATTATAATTAACACGTTATGGCGAAGAAAACGAAAACCCTCTATGTTTGTCAGGCATGCGGCAAGGAGCATCCCAAATGGCAGGGGAGATGCGACGACTGCGGCGAATGGAACACCCTCGCCGAGCAGGTTGTCGAGGCTAAACCTTCCCGTTCGATGATGCCCAGTTTCGCCTCGAAACCGATCCCCCTCGTCGAAGCCGATAGTTCCGCGAAAAATCGGCTGAACACTGAATTCAAGGAGTTCGACCGCGTGCTCGGCGGCGGAATAGTCCCCGCCAGCGTGATTTTGCTGTCGGGAGAGCCGGGAATCGGCAAATCCACCCTTCTCCTTCAGCTGGTTATGCGTCTATCTTCCATGGGCGAGAAATCCCTCTACGTCGCCGCCGAAGAATCCCCCGGGCAAATCAAAATGCGCGCCGAAAGGCTTTCATCCTCCGGCACCCCAGATAATATAATGCTCCTGGCCGAGAATTCCGTCGAGGCCGTTATCGAAAACATCGACGACGGCAAAATCCTGATTGTCGATTCCATTCAGGCCATGGCGTCCATCGAAACCACCGGCACGCCGGGGAACATCGGCCAGGTTCGCCAGGCGACATCGAAATTGGTCGAGTTCGCAAAGCGCGAGGGGATAACCGTTTTCATCGTCGGCCACGTTACGAAAAGCGGCCATATCGCCGGTCCGAAAGTCCTCGAACACGCAGTCGATGTCGTTCTAACAATGGAGGGCGACCGCCAGAGCGAACTTCGCCTTCTCCGCGCGACAAAAAACCGTTTCGGCGCGACGGGCGAGATAGGTGTATTCTCCATGGGGGAGGAGGGTTTCGTCGAGATTGAAAATCCCTCCGCCGCCTTCATCGCCCACCACGAAAATCCTGTTCCCGGTTCGGTGATTTACGCGGGCATGGAGGGCCAGCGGCCATTATTCGTCGAGATTCAAGCCCTCGCGTCCCCGGCGGCTTACGGAACCCCCCAGCGAGTCGCTCAAGGAGTAGATTACCGCCGGTTGATTCTCCTCGCCGCAATTCTCGAACGACGCGCCGGCTTCCAGCTTTCCCGCTACGACCTCTTCGTCAACGTCGTCGGAGGAGTCAACATCGACGACCGAAGCGCTGACATCGCTATAATGCTGGCCATAGTCAGCAGTATGCGCGACATCCCCTTGAAGCAAAATCTCGCGGTAATGGGAGAGGTAGGCCTCACCGGCGAGCTTCGCAGAGTATATCGAACTCCCGCCAGAATCAAAGAAGCATCCCGACTCGGGTTCGAGGAAGTCATCGTCCCGAAAACGTCATCGGACATCCATAAAGTGGCCGGAATATCGGTTCGTCAGGTAAACGAGATTTACTCCGCCTTCGATGCGGCATTTGAGAAGAGGCCCAAAAAGTGAAAATTCCCTTTACTTATGCCGCTTCTTCTCTTATATTTTGTGTAATTATAACCGCTGTCCAATCAACGGACGGCTAACGAGAGAAAAGAGTATGCTTCTCTGGGCTGCAATAATAGTTACTCTCATCATCGGGCTTCTTCTGGGGCTTACGTTTCGCTATCCTCAGGAATTCATCATCGGCACCGCATATCTTATTCTGCTTCTGGCTCTGGGGGTGCTCTACCGCGTCCTTCGCAGGATAAAATCCCGCAGAATCGAAGACCTCAGCGGCGAGGTGGAACAACTCCGCCGCGAAAACGCCCGTTTGCGCAAAAAGCTTGGATTAAGCCCCCTCGATACAGTCGAATAATTAACTTTAAATTGGAGGATAAATGAAAAGGAAAATTATCGTCGCTACGGTTTTATGCATTATCGTAGCAACATCTGCGATGGCATTCAATCGGAACAATGCGCCTTACAGCAAAGAGACCGCGCCCTTCTTCGAAACATGCCCCCTCGTAACATCGGACATCACCCACCGCGCACCCATGACCGAAATATCCGAAGGGTTCGAGAGCGACACCCTCGCCGGATGGGTCTTCTACGACGAAGACGGCAACGGTTATCACTGGTTCCAGTTCAACGCTCCGAGCATGGCTCACGGCGGAGACAGGTTCATGGGAACTTATTACGACACCACATCGACCCCGCCGCTGGCAAACGACGACTGGATGGTCTCGCCGCCAATCACGGTCGATGACACGAGTTACGTCCTCTCCTTCTGGATTGCCAGCCAGGAAACTCACTTCGAATGGTTCGAAAGTTATCAGCTCTGGATTTCCACCACCGACAACGAGGTCGCTTCCTTCACCGATTCCATCGACGGCCAGATAAATATCCCCAGTAGCTGGACGATGAAACAGTTCTCACTCGCGGATTATGTCGGGGAGACAATCTACATCGGATGGCGTTGCACAAGTCACGACGATTTCATCCTGAAGATCGACGACGTCCATGTCGGCGGCGCTCTGGCATATGCCATGGGAATCGACCCGACTTACGCTTACGGCGTCCTCGCGAGTGGTTCGACGGCAAATTACAAAGTTACTATCACCAACAGCGGCTCCGAAGACGACGAATACGGCCTCACCTTCTCGAGCTTCGGAAGCTGGGTCTTCGATATCGTAGATTCCATGGGCACTTCCATGACAATAACCCCGGTTGTCCCCGCGGGCGAAAGCTACGATTTCTTCGTCGAAGTGGAAGTTCCGGTGGTTACCGACAGCACTATCGATTCCTTTACCGTCGAAGTTACATCCATCGGCGATCCCTCCGGAACACTGACGCAGGATGTATCTTTATACCCGACGGCAGTCCCCGCGACATCGATACCCTACACTACCGGCATGGACACCGACGCCGAACTCGCCGGATGGCTTCTGGGCAACACCGGAACCGGCCTCTACGACTGGTTCCTCATCGATACTTCCTACGTCGATCCGGCCTATATTTCAAGCATGCCCTATTCCGGAGTCGCTTGGCAGGACAGCTCGGATCAGGACATTTGGCTTATCTCCCCGCTGATCGATCTTACGGGAGTATCCTCCGCCCACCTGACTTTCGAGCAGTTGGGTCTCTACGGCCTCACTAATTACGAATATCACGGAATCTGGGCGAGCTACACCAACGCCTCCCCGAGATGGCTGGAACACGAATGGTTCGAAGTCGAGGACCTCGGCATGGCCCTCGAAAACGACTACGAAACCAAGACCGTCTCCCTGGACGACCTGACCGGAAACTACGTCTATCTCGCCTTCCGCTATCAGGGTTACTGGGCGGACATCTGGTTCGTTGACGATATCGAAATAGGCCCGGGCGCCGCAGTCGAAAATCAGCCCGAACTGGCGAGAGATTTCCGCCTGACGGGCAACTCGCCAAACCCCTTCAACCCCGCGACCACGATACATACTAATGTTCCCGGCGAAGGCGTTATCGAGATTTTCGACATCAACGGCAGGTGCGTCCGTAACCTTCCGGTCGAAGGCACATCGACCCTTTGGGACGGCAGAACCGCCGAGGGCGAAGAGGTTCCATGCGGAATCTACCTCTACCGCCTTTCCGGCACCGACGATGTCCGTCGCATGGTTCTCTTGAAGTAATACAACTTCACGACCACCCCGCGCCGCCGTCACGCCGATTGCTACGAACGAAGGGATTTGAACAATTCTATTTCGTCCGCAATCGTCGCGCCGGCGGCGCTCATTTAATCGCTATGATACTAATTTTCGCCACCCACAATAGAGACAAAGTCCGCGAGATATCCGCTATCCTCGACGGCCTCCCCGTAGATGTCCGCACCGCTGACGATTACCCCGATTTCCCCGAGACTATCGAGGACGGCGCGACCTGCGAAGAGAACGCCCTCAAGAAAGCCCGCGAGATGTGCGAATTCTCCGGCCATCCCGCAATCGCCGACGACACGGGGCTTTACGTCTCCGCCCTCGATGGCGCGCCCGGAATTTACGCCGCAAGGTTCGCCGGCGAGGACGTTACATACGAAGACAATTACCGCAAACTCCTCCGCGAGATGGAAAATGTCCCCGAGGGAGACCGCACGGCATACTTCGCCACCATAGCCGCTCTGGTTTTGCCCGACGGCAGGGAGTTCGTCGCCGAGGGCAGACTGAACGGCAGAATCACTCGCCAACCGAGAGGGGAGGGGGGCTTCGGCTACGATCCTGTGTTCGAGCTTCCCGACGGCAGAACCCTTGCGCAAATCGACGCCGGCGAAAAGAACCGCATAAGCCACCGCGCGGAAGCTTTCCGCAAGATGCGCAATATCATCGAAAACCTCGAGAAATGAACAGGAATTAGGATAAGGGGAGAAACCCAAATGACTAAATCCTAATGACTAATGAGAGACGAGGCTGTCATTGCGAGGGCTTGGGACCGGAGAAAGCCCGCCCGGGAGCCCGTCGGGGGCGATAGCCCGAAGCAATCTCCTATGGATACAAAAAAGATTGCTTCGTCCCTACAGGCCTTAAGCGAGGGCATTTGCCCTCCTCGCAATGACTTGTATTATTCGTCTTTGCGAGGCCGATAGGCCACGGCAATCTTTCCGACCACCCCGGTGGCTGAGTAGGCGCCAGCCGTATCGAAGCCACCACTACGCGCAAACGTCATTTCGATACCCCTTCGGCTACTCAACGACCAACCCGCCCTCCTTCACTCATGTAGGGGAATATTTCCCTCAGTTCGAGGAGATTGCTTCGTCCCTACAGGCCTTAAGGGCGGGCATTTGTCCTCCTCGCAATGACTTGTATTATTCGTCTTTGCGAGGCCGATAGGCCGCGGCAATCTTTCCGACCACCCCGGTGGCTGAGTAGGCGCCAGCCGTATCGAAGCCACCACTCCAAGCAAAAGTCGTTTCGAACCCCTTCCTCCTCCCTGTCATTTCGAACCCTCTCCCTCCATGTCATTTCGACCGAAGCGGAGAAATCTCTTGTGGTATGCGAACGATATTTCTCGTCGGGCTAAAGCCCTCGCTCGAAATGACAGTCCATATCATTCCCCTCTTCCAGAGGGGTGCCCCGAAGGGGTGGGGTGTTTAATATAAAAAGGCCACCCCAGCCGCCTACTGTAAAAAGTCCCCCCTGTCAAGGGGGGATTTAGGGGGGTTAATTTCTTTTCCCAAAGCGAATCCCGTAGGGTTGAGGACGACAAAATTCCCCTCTTCAAGAGGGGTGCCCGTAGTGCGGGGTGTCTAATATAAAAAAAGCCCCCCCTGTCAAGTGGCCCGTAGGGTGCCGGGATTTAGGGGGATTAAAAAAGGGCGACCTGTCTGGACGCCCTTTTGATATTTGCTATGGGAAGGAGTATCAGAACTTCAGGCCGCTGAAACCGAGGAAGGCCATGCTCATAAGGCCGGAAATGATGAAAGCTATGGGAAGGCCTTTCATCAGTTTCGGAATCGGCGCGAATTCCAGCTTCTCGCGAATGCCGGACATCATAATCAGCGCGAGGGTAAAGCCTATCCCCGCTGAGATGCCGTGCACCAGCGATTCGATGAAGTTGTAATTCTCGGTCATGGTGTTGAGTTCCGCCACGCCCAGAATCGCGCAGTTGGTGGTAATCAGGGGCAGGAAGATGCCGAGGGCTTCGTAGAGCGAAGGCGCGGCTTTTTTGAGCACCAGCTCGACGAACTGCACCAGCGACGCAATCACCAGGATGAAAGCGATGGTCTCTAGATAGCGCAAATCCAGTTTCTCCGGCGTTACTTCGCTCCCGAAAGCTCTCGCGACAATCCATATCAGGTTCGATTCCCCCGGGGAGAGGAGATATGTCCATATCACCCATGTTACCGCGGAGGCGAGGGTCATCACGAAAATCACCGCCATGCCCATGCCTATAGCGGTTTCGGTCTTTTTGCTGACTCCCACGAAGGGGCACAGGCCGAGGAATCTCGACAGGACGAAGTTGTTTATGAGAATCGCGCCAATAGCTATAACGAGAAGGTTTGCCATGATTTATTCCCCCTTCCTTGCTGTTTTTTCAAGTATCCATCGCGAAGCGGCCACCATCATGCCGAGGGATAAAAAGGCGCCCGGCGGGAGAATCATCAGCAATGCGGGTTTGTAGCTGTCGCCCATGATATTCGCGCCGAAAATTGTGCCGTTGCCCAGAAGTTCTCTGAAGGAACCGAGAAGCACGAGGGTGAAAGCGAACCCAAGCCCCATACCTAAGCCGTCCGCGAGGGAGCGCAGGACGCCGTGTTTGCTGGCGAATGCCTCCGCGCGCCCGAGGATGATGCAGTTCACCACGATGAGGGGAATGAAGATGCCCAGCGCCGCCGACAGAGCGGGCACGTAAGCCGCCATCACCAGTTTGACTATCGTAACGAAGGTCGCGATTACGGTGATGAAGATGGGAATGCGGATTTTCGCGGGGACGAGGGGTTTTATCAATGAGATGATGACGTTGCTCATCACGAGGACGAAGGTCGCGGCGACGCCCATCCCGAGGCCGTTGAAGGCACTCGATGTAACCGCCAGCGCCGGACATAGGCCAAGAGCCAGCACGAGAACCGGGTTCTCGATTAGGAAGCCTTTGGTCAGGTCTCTAACTATCTTGCTCATTGTGCGCCTCCTTCGGTAGTTGAGGCATTAATATTTTGGGCGACTTCAGCCGTGGAGTCGGGTTTGCAGTTGGGGTCGTTCGGGTCGTCGGGGTCGCATTGGGGGCCGCCGGGCAGGCCGAAACCACCGGGCGAACTGCCGATAGCTTCCTTTAGCTCCTTCGCGGACTTCGCGACGGAGTTTGCTATCGCCCTGCTGGTTATGGTCGCGCCGGTCAAGGAGACAATCGGGCCGCCGTCCTTATCGACCTTTATGTTGTCGTGCGGTTGGTCGTCGAACTGCACCTCGAAGGGTGGTTCCTGATCGGGGGAAGGGGATTTCACTGCGTTGTCGCCCAATCCTGGGGTTTCCGACTGATATACGATTTCGATGGCGGTGATAGAAAAATCAGGTTCGAGACCCACAACGGTGCGTATCGTCGATGAGAAGCCGGAACCGTAGGCCGTAATTACATATCCGACCACTTCGGTTTGGGAGGAATCCGTATATCCGACGAGATATTCGATTTCGCCCGCGGTGTCCGGATCGAAGAATTTAGCGTCGGGTAGAACCTCATTGATTGCGGCCAGACGCGCGGATTCTTCCTGTTCGGCGATAATCGGCGATGTCATCTGGTTGATGAAACCCAGCGAAAGGCCTGCGATAAGGCCGTATGCCATTAATATTAATCCGGGGAGAATGACGTTTTTCATCAGGAATCAATCCCTTTCTTCTTTTTCGATGTGCCGAAGACCCGCGGACGGGTGTGCCTGTCGATTATCGGCGTGAAGATGTTCATCAGCAGGATCGAGTAGCTGACGCCTTCGGGATAGCCGCCCCATCGGCGAATGAAAATGGTGAGCACCGCGCATCCGATGCCGAATATCCATCGCCCCGATTTGGTGATTGGCGTGGTTACCATATCCGTCGCCATGAAGAAGGCACCGAGGAACAGCCCGCCGGAGAATATCTGGAAGAGCACATGCCCTGTTCCGATTCCGCTGACTCCGCCGAAGAGCCATCCGAGAAGGGCTACGCCTGCGATGTATGATATGGGAGTCCGCCAGTCGGCGAATCCGCGCAGGATAAGATAAAGCCCGCCCAGAAGGATGAGTATCGCCGAAACCTCGCCTATACACCCGCCGATTCTGCCTATCGCCATCTCAGGCCACGCATTATAAACCAGCTCAACTGCTTTCTGAGCTTCCGCAACGAGGTTATCCGCGGTTTCCGGATTGAGAATCTTGTCCCGGGAGAGTTTCAGAACGGTCAGGGGTGTAGCTCCGGTTACGGCATCCATTCCAACCGCGCCGGATAGGGAGCCGCCTCGGGGGGCTATCCATTCGGTGGTCATCGCGACAGGCCAGCTAGCCATAACGAATGCCCTTCCGACAAGAGCCGGATTAAGCGGATTGTAGCCAAGCCCGCCGAAAACCTGCTTGCCGATGGCTATCGCTACTATCGAGCCTATAGCGACAATCCACCAGGGCACGCCGGGGGGGACGTTGAAAGCCAACAGCATTCCGGTGATGACCGCCGAACCGTCGGTAATCGTGACTGGAACTTTGCGGACTTTTTGAATCGCGGCCTCGGTAAGAGCGGCGGTGGCTATCGCGATAATAGTTAGCCAGAGTGCCCTTCCGCCGAAGACGTAGATTCCGAAAATCCAGGCCGGCAACAGTGCCAGGACGACATTCCACATAATGTTGGAAGTCGTGTGTTTCGCTTGCAAATGCGGCGAAGACGAGACAATAAATTTCGTATCAGTCAAGTCGCCTCCGATCTATTGTTATTTTATTATTCTTCATAATCATATGTCTATCTTAGTTTTATCCATGCTCCAGTTGTCAAAACTCCCATATCCTCCGGGTAGAAATAGAACCAGGGATTTATCACCCACCATTGAACCGTCGCGCCGAGAATCACCGGGCCGACCGGAACTCCGGCGTTGATTTCCCAAGTGTCCGTCAGACGGGTTCGCAAAAAGCGGGACGAATCGGGGTCTTCTACCGACCACCTGCGCGTAACGATATCGACATAACCCAAAGTAGTTCTTGGGACTATCACCACCCCGCCGAAATCCAGTTTATACTCGGCGTAAACAGCAGGCCGCACGAAACTCCCATGTTCGGATACATCGTCGTCTCCCGGACTTACGAAACTCGAAGCGTTGGCGACGAATTCCCTGCGGTAATCGGAGTAACCGGCCTCGACGCCAAAACCGAGGTTGCCGTAAGTGGCTCCCGCGGAGAGGCTTACCCACGTGCCTTCAGGAATAACGAGAATTCCCCCGGCAGTTGCGGCGGAGAATCTAAACTCTTTCGGTTCGCGTCTCGTTCGTCTGTCCACAGCGGGGCGGTCGCCCCTCTGTGGCGGCCGAATCGGTTCGCCGGGACGCGGAGGTCTTTCCGCAGGCTGAGCGATAACAGCTCCTACTGCAAAAAGGAAAAGCAGTATCATTCGCAACTGCCTCAACGGACGAAACCTCCGTCGTAAACCAGCCCAATATTGCCCTGAACCGAGTTATACTCCTTAGCATCGACCTCGAAGCCCTCGAAAGCGACCATATAGCCGCCTCCGATGTTCATCGCCACTTTTCCCGCCAGGGGGACTCGGAAATCCAGGCCGAGGCCTACAATAGGCAATTTCGAGCGGTTCCATTCACGTCGAATGTGATTAAACTCATGAAACCAAATCATGCCGATATCGATGCTTGCCGCGAAACGGAAGCTGTAAACATCGGCCTTGCCCTCGATATGACCGACCATTATTGCCGTGTGCCCCTCAGATTCAATTTCAAGCCCATTGGTAAGGGTCGTATCCGACAGGGACTGAAGATAATGGCTCCTCATGGAGAGTCCCACGGTAAGATATTCATACGACAACCCGGCGCCAATGTCCCAATAGGGGGAGTTTTCCTGACGGACACCCTCTACGAAAGGAACCGCAATTCCCTCCGTCACACGAACGAAAGGGTAAACAGGAAATTCCTGAGCCAGCAAGTCGCTTTGGGAATAAGCTAAGCCAGGAATAATCATCAGCGCGATGAGGAGGATATTCTTTTGTAAAAGAGCTTTCATATAACTATCGACAAAAAATATTGCATCAGGCAACAAGGACTTCTGTTAACAAATCCCGTCTGCTCACGATTCCAACAAAAGTCTCGTTGTCTTCCGACTCCACGATAAAAACATGACGCTGTCCCGTGGTAGCCATAAGATGGGCGATTTGAAGCAGGCTGACATCGGTGTGCGCTTTGAGGAAATCTTCCTCCATAATGTCTGAAACCGTAACTTCGTCCCGCTGTTGAAGAATAGTTTCGAATGGCGTTCTACTCTCGATGAATTTTAACGAGGACAAATTATCGGCAAATTTCGGAATCGCGAGGCGGAGAACTTCCTGGCCGGTAACCACTCCGACGAGGTTGCCATCGTCCAGGACCGGGAGAGTTTCGATTCCCTTCGCAAACATCAGATTCAGTAAACGTCGAAGAGACATTCCAGGTGATACTGTAATTACATCGCGTTTCACGATATCGTTTACTGTGAGCATATCGCCGATATAGACATCGTTATCGCGAATAATCCGATGAGCTTCTTCCGAGGATTCTGCGGCCAGAAGTTTGTTTGCACAGTCATCCTGAATGAGGAATTTTATCAGCGCGGCGCGAGCTTTCAATAGTGCGGTGTTCTTTTCGATTGGGGCTACCATAAGCAGGACGAACTTAACCGGTTTGCCATCGGGAGTGTCCAGTTCGATGCCCTGTGGACTCAACCCCAGAGCGACTCTGATTTCCCCACCTTCAGAAGTTCGAGAATGGGGAAAATAGAGCCCTCCTCCAAGCAGAGTTCCGCCGTGCTCTTCCCGGGATAGAAGCTGTTTGCAGAAGTTGTCGCAAACCTCGGCGCCGTCATCGCCGGAGTGGGGGAGAAGCTCCTCTATAATGTCTATCGTTGTGGACGCCTTAACTGGAATAACGATATTCTTGGGCTCTATTATTAGGGAAAGTTTCATGCTATTCTTCCGCCTTGGCCCTTTCTTCGGCGATTTTCCGATGAACTGCATTCTTTGCCACTCTAATATAATGAAGGAGTCTTCTGTCGCTGGGGCATATAAACGCACAGCTTCCGCATTCGATGCAATCCAGCGCCCCAAGCTTTTGCGCCATCTCGGCGTTGCCATATTCTCCGCAGGCCGCGATTCGAGTGGGCATCAGGTATGCCGGGCAAATATCGACACACTTCGCGCAATTGATGCATGGCAGTTCGGGGCGCGAATGGGCGTCGTCAATGCCGAAAAGTAATACCCCGCTTGTGCCTTTGGAAACTACAACCTCGGTGGTCGATTGGGCAAGTCCCATCATCGGCCCGCCGGAAATGACCTTGCCAATCGGCGCAGTCGCTCCCCCGGCGGCCTCGATAAGCGTGTCGAAACTAGTTCCGATTCGCACCATGAAGTTTGAAGGCTCTTTTACGATAGTCCCGGAGACCGTAACCACGCGCTCATAAAGGGGTATCCCCTTCGCGAGGGCGTCGTAGAGTGCTTTCGCCGTGCCGACATTCTGAACGTAGCATCCACAGTCGAAGGGCAGACCGCCGCTGGGGACTTCTCTGCCGGTAACTGCGTATATCATCTGCTTTTCCGCCCCCTGAGGATATTTCACTTTGAGGGGATGAATCTCGATTCCCTTGCCCTCGGCGGCTTTCGAAAGAGTTTCGATGGCGTCCGGTTTATTCATCTCGATACAGATTCCGAGATGCTTTGCGTCCACGGTTTTACCAATTAGCAGAAGGCCGTTGATAATATCGTCGGCAAACTCGAGCATCAGACGATGGTCAGCGGTTAGGAACGGTTCGCATTCGGCGCCGTTGAGGAGAACGGTATCGATTTTCTTTCCGGGAGGTGGGGATAGTTTCACGCAGGTAGGGAAAGTCGCGCCCCCCATGCCTGCTATTCCGGCCTCTCTTGCTATCTCGACGATCTGTTTCGGGTCGGCGTCGAGCCAGGATTCGCCCAGAGCGGCGATCTCTTCTGCGCGTTCGTCCGCGCCGTCATTCTCGATGAAGATATGCGGCGCCGGTTTTCCCGTAACCTGATGGGGATGCATGTCTATTTTCAGAACTTTGCCGGAAACCGACGAATGCTGAGGTATCGAAACGAAACCCCGCGCTTCTGCGATTTTCTGACCAAGCAGAACTCTATCGCCCTTACTCACAATTGTGTCCGAGGGTGCACCGATATGCTGAGAAAGAGGGATAATAGCTATCTCCGGCGGATCGAGGATTTCAATCCGTCTGCTTTCGCTAAAGTGTTTTGCTTCCGGCGGATGAACGCCGCCCGGGAATGTATTCGACATCTTTTTTCCTCCGCGTCGCGGTTCAATAAGTTTATTATAATAAACCCTCGCACTCCGAGTGTCAAGAAGTATATATACTAAAATTATAGCAGTTTAATAGTCTTCTTCTTAAAATTTCTTCAAAACACTTGATATTTTCGCTTTGACTCATTATTATTATGATAAACCAGTTAACTATATTCGAATATGGCCAAACGCAAGATAAAAAGTTTACGGGAACAGCGCGAGGAACGAATACGCAAGTTCAAGGAGATGTCCGAGCAGAGGTTCGAGAAATATCGCGACCGATTGCTCAAAGTCAACACCCCCGGGAAAAAATGGGGAATCCTTGACCGCGAGACACTATTCGTATGCGGGTATTGCTCTTTCAGGATGGCCGTCTTTTCGACAAGATCCCTACTAGCAAACGAAGAAACACCCATGACATTCTACGGCTGTGGAAAAAGATGTGAGCCAAGCAATATCCACCGCGTAGGGTTCCTCGATGAAAAGCTCATAGACCATTTATTCGACAGGCTAAAGGAAAAGTTTCCAAATGCCAAACCGGTTGTGAAGGACATGGGCGAACTGATGGCCAGTTTTACGGAGATAGATGAGTTAGATGAGAAGCGACGCCATCTCATGGAACTACTTCCCCACGCGGGTTTCAACCGAGACGAGATGGTAAAAGAGCTAATTGAAATAGAAGAGAAGATCGACGATATTCGACAGGAAAATTCCGGCCTGAAATCGTCAAATCCAGCCGAGAGTAAACTCCTGTCGCCTGTTTTTTTAGCTCAGGACCCTTCCGAACTATATCCAATGAATTTAAGTTACAAGACCGAGCTGGTCAAAGCTCTCGTTCGTCGCATCCGCTTTTTCAACGAAACCCTTATAGTCAAGATGAATCCCCTTGATGAAGAAGAACAGTCGCTGGATAAGGCTGGCGGTGGAAAAATCACGAATATCCATCTTGCGTATCACTACAAAAACTATCAGCAAGGCGATGCCGAAACCGATGAGGACACCGAAGCCGTGGACGACGGAAGACAGGAAAGACCCCGGTGGGAAAGGGTGGACATCGATTTCATCATGTCGGAACCGGAAGAAAAAAGCGATTTCATCAAAGCGACCGAAAAACTGGACATCGATCTCGTCCGAACCGAACCCGGATCCAAAGAAGAAAAAGAAATTCTGAAAAACACCGAAAATGAAAAGGCCGAAGAAGAAAATTAATTTTTTTCTTGCTTTTTCGAAAAACAGCCGTATATTCTTATTTGGAAGAAAAAAGAGTACGTGGCCGCGGCCAATTGGAGGTTCCAAATGGCACGGCAAAGAAACATCAAAATAGCCATCATACTTTCGATGGCTCTTTTCATTCCCGCCGCCTTCGCCAGCCTGACAGGTATTCCAACCGACGCTACCCAGACAGATTTGCTCTCGGTATATGGTTTTGCAACAGCTCAGGCATACACCAGCTGGGGCGAACGCGGAAACTACGATCCATTGTTAGCGACCGAATACGGCGAGATACCAATTCTATGGACTTCCGGGGGCGCATTCCTCTTCCCTGATACCCTCAGCGGGCTTAGGCCCTTCGACCACGCCGATGTCGGCGCGTTCAGCTCATCCACATATCCCAAAAACTATTGCCTTACACTGCCCGGCGATGAGTCCGTGGCCATACTCAAGAGCAGTGTAACGGATGTTTTAGGGGTCAGCTCCACATGGCAATACGCCTACTTTGTCGATCTCTTCAACAGGTTTTCCGACAATGGCAACCTCGTCAGAACCATCGTGGATTCAACTTTGGCGAGCTATTCCGACCTATCCTGGCGCACAAAGCTCATCATCATTCCGGCGTTCGAAACTCACCCAGATTCCATGACGGTATTCATGGACGAGATGGCGTCCCGCTACCCCGATGTCGGCACTGTCCTTTCCGATTTCCTCAGCGCGGGCGGAACCATTTACTGCGAAGGCTCCGGCGCTTATGTCCTCGAAGCCTACGGCATTCTGCCCTCGGGAAGTATCGACCTCGACGACCCGGTGGAAGGCACAATCAGCGGCTTTTGCGATGTCGATGTCGCCGACCCGAATCATCCCCTCGGATTCAATATTCCATCCCCGGGGGTTTACACCGTCCTCGGCCCGACAATAAGTATCCCAACCATGGAGGATATTCTCACAATAGCCTCCAGCTGGGATCCGGGGGACATCGATAAACCACTTGCCGGTCAGGTGGCTATCGGCGGAGGCCGTGTTCTCATCAACGCCGGAATGCCCACCACTGGCGCGATGATTGCCGGCGATCCCAACCAGTGGATGTGGTCGATGAACGCCATCCTGTCGCCTTTTGCAGGCAAAGCGATGAACGTCCGATCCGTTTTCACCGATGTCGATATCGACTCCTCGGACGTCGCGCCAATAGCCCTACCGGTCAACGAATCCCATACTTTCGAAGTAACAATTCGCGTTCGGAATCTCTGGGATGTGCCGATAACCAACGTTAGCGTCGTCGAACAACTCAGAACCTTCTATAACTACGTCGGCACCGTAACCGGCCCATCGCCGAGCGTATCCTATCCCTATATTACTTACGACATCGGCACCATTCCCGCATGGGGCGAGGTTATCATCACATACCAGCTCTCCACACCCCCTCAGGATGACCCCGCGTGGTTCGACCTGGAAGACCATCTCTTCGATAAAACAAAAGGCCTCGGCTATGTCTCGTCGAGCAACATGTATTTCACCGATCCGGACGACGGCGTGCTTCAATCGACTTACCGCAACAGCATCCGTGTCCGCTATCTTTTCGAAGCCGATATCTGGGCGGACACCGACCTCAACTGGAAAAATATCCTCGGCGAGTTCTTCCAGCCCTTCAAGATATTCAGCATCTTCGAGAACAAAGAACGCACCTCTGCCCTTCATACAAAGTATGTCCAGTATATTCCCCTCGATGTCCCAATCTACTGGGTCGATCCAATGGATGTCCCGATTATCCGCACTCCCGGCGGAAAATTTGTCGATGTCCTCCGAGGCGATTGGGATAGGAACATGAACGGCGATGTCGATCCCGGAGAAATTTTCCGCGACCTGAACGGCGACGGCACCCCCGACGCATGGCTCGATGTTACAACCATGCATCCTAAACCGGATAATTACATGTCGATGACCGTCGAAGAGGTTTATTGGCTGAACCCGTGGACTCTCGAATACGAGGACATCGATCACGACGGCGTTCGCCCGGTGGACTCCGACGACGACGGCATTTTCGAAGTAGAAGACCCTGGCGACCTAATTCGAGTCATCCGTTGCGAGTGGACACACAACATCGATCCCTTACCCGGATACAGCTGGTTCGACCCCTACGCCAGCTGGGAAATCTGGATAGATCCTCCGCCGCTGGTCGGCATGGCCCTCGGTGCCGCGGAGGCCGCAGGAAGCCTCTATGTCGACGTCGATACAATCCCCGAAGTCGGCGACGAGCCATATTATTACGAAAACTGGGAACACTGGATGGAGGTCGATACAACGACGGACGAAATCGTCTGGAAACGCCTCGTTTACGTCCATTTCGGAGCATATGAGGGTTTCGTGTTCCTCGACGACGGCGAGACCGTTCCCGACCCCGACGCCATCGAAGTAGGCCGGGTTCCCTGGCCGAGGCGCGAATACATCGCAGTCCTCAACCTCGGAGGCACCGAACCGACGATGACCGAACCCCAATGCGATTCCTCAAACTACAGCTGGGTCGAATATACAACCATCTGGGGCAAAGAGAAAAAGACGCCTATCCGCGTCAGCTACACATATTACACACCACTGCCCAATCCCCTGCAGTTCGAATACATCAACTGCACATATAAGATAACCGATCCGTCTTCCGGTGCCGAAATGCAGTATCTGCCGAAATACGGCGAGGCGGACATCGAGTTCGAACTCACCGCAAGCACCGAATATTCGCGCTATTGGCTCAAGAACGTCGGCCAGGATCACGGTGTATTCGATTTCACATACACCGGCGAAGGCAGAGGCTGGACACGGACATCTAATCTCCCCGACGGCTTCGGCGACGGTGTTGTAGGCTACATGGTCCACGAAATTCCCAAAGGCCTCGGCGGATACGAAATCGACCTGCCCCGCACTCCCGGAGGAGAAATCGATACGGATGCCCTCGTCGAAGGCTTCTTCCCATATATGATAGGCTTCCCCGATGTCCACGAGGAGATAGTAGTTTACGAATCCCCCTTCAAGTGGGAGATTCTGATTCCCCAAATCCTCATTCCGCCGGCACTTGACGACGACAACCTCGAAGGCATCGACGACTGGGACGACGATTTTGGCGACAGGTTCGTTTCCGGAACAGGTTACCTTCACGATACATTCCCCCTTCTTAATGGAGAAGACGCCGAGGACACCTTCGCGGTCAATCCATGGGACACCACGGTAGTTATCGAAGGCGACCTCGCCCGCGCCCACATGGGCTGGTGCCCCGGCGCTGACAGCTCCTACGGCGACGACCTTTGCGAGCAACTCGGCGAGACTCGCCTCAAAGTTCGAGTCAAATACACAGGCAAAGGCTACGAAGGCCCCGCCGAAATCAACAAAGGTGTATGGCTGGTCAACGAGGAAATCTTCGGCGGATCGCCATGGGTGCAGTGGTCCCATGCCCAGTTCGCTACGGCAATCGGCCACAGCATAGCATTCTCAGGAAGAAGCGCGACCCCGACCGTCGTCCCCCTTCATCCAGATAGTGTAATCATGCGATGGCGAATCGCCGAATGGGACGAGCCGACCGAGTTCGACATCATGTTCGATCCCTACCTCGACGGCTCCGGCTACGGCAAAGCCTCCATAACCACCCACGTAGGCGGACGCGAACCCGCCAGCTTATTCGAACCGGACAACTACTGGATGGCGCGAATCGACCCGATATCAGAATCCGCTACAATAACCGCCCTGCCATGGGCCACCGCCGACGACACTATCCTCCACGACGCCGGCTACCCAAAAACAGAAACCGGCTCATTCCTGCAAGTTCTGGTCGAGGTCAACAACAGCACGGGCGAACATTGGTATAACACCACGGTAGTCCCCGTTCTGTCGGGAGTTCTGGCCAGTGAGCCTTTCCTGTGGTATGGCTGTTATCCGCGCCCCTTTGTGCCTCAGCATGTCGTGTTCGACGAGGTTACAGGCGAGCCTTCCGTAATCCCCGGCGACGACCCGCGCACTTTCACCGCGGGATGGCGTTTCAACCCCAGCGCCGACGAAGTCTTATTCCAAATCGGTGAGTCCGACGGTAGCATCACCATTCCGGAAATCCAGTCCTCGCGCAGAGCATACTTCATCTGGCATATCAAACTGGATCCGAACCTTCCGGTGGGCGTTTACGAGATACCCCTCAAGCTCACCGCAATGTCCCGTCACTACACCGAGTCCGGCCCGGGAACCCCGGTCGTAGCTGATGTCCCCACGGCGAAATTCGCGGTAATCGAACGCTCCGGCGGAACGATCATCGCCAACGCCGAATTCATCAGCGGGCAAGCCCAGCTTACCGGCGTCGTAACCGAGCTTATGGATTACGTCGATGTCCTCGATCCCTCCGCCGACGTCCGGTGGGGTTACAGTATGCCGACATCCGCCAACTGGAGCACCCTCGCTCCGATATCGGCCTCCGTTATTGGCGGCGAACTGGATATTACCCCGCCCGGCGAGGTTGCAAGCCCGTGGCCGCCAAACATCTATGTAAATAACTTCTGGATTGGCGCCATGGCCGAAGTCGATCCCCCCTCGGCATCAGAATATCTGCCTCTGGACAACGGTGCGGTGGGAACATATATCGATTTCATGGGCATCTCCCGTAACTATTCCACTTCCGGCATGGCAGTCGAAGCTCGCGGCGCGAAACTCAAACTCGGCAAGAGCGTTACCATGGTCAACGGTGTCGATGTCGATTCCAGCGGCTATTATTACCTCACTCAGGGAGATAATGACGTCCGTATCGAACTGGCCGCCCAGAATATCGGCAACGACATCGCATACGACATCGCGATTCAGGGGGATATCGGCCGGGACGCCGCCTTCATGGGAGCTGACAGCACATATCCCTACAACTACGACGCCGAGACCAAGACCGTTTATTGGGCAGATTTCGCCCACATTCCCCCCGGCGCGGAACGCAAAATTCCCATCGACCTCGTCGTAAACGCCTCCGGTTCCGACGAAGTCCTCGAGCTGTTCTACGCCTTCGCGGTCGAGTTCACCGAGACCGACGAAGACGGCGAAGTCCTGCCGACAGTCCGCTATCGCCCCTCCGACGACGACACCATCTTCTACGGCGTCGATCTATTCTTCAGAGACGGCGACCTCGCCATATCCGACCGTCAGGCCTCCGTAGGCGACAATGTCAACCTGCAGGCGAGGGTTCGCGTAGGCGGCAACACCACCGCGAAAAATGTAGTCGTGCGTTTCTACGAGGGCGAAGAACAAATCGGTACCGACCAAATTATCCCCGAACTCCACCCCGCCGACAGTTTCGCGATGGTTACCGTGCCTTATGCCATCGAGAAAGACTACGCCGTCCTTCACGCCATCGTCGATCCGGACAGCATCCTCGGCGAGCTGAAAGAGGACAATAACGTCGTTACCCTCGAACTGATTCTGGGCAAAGGGGACCCAATACGCCAGGTCGTGAACTTCCCGAACCCCTTCAAAGACTACACCGAGTTCACTTACATCCTCGGCAAACCCATGACCGATGTTACAATTAAGGTCTTCACCGTGCGAGGCCGCCCGGTGCGCACCTTCGAGATGTGCCCCTCCGCCGTCGGCTACAATTCCCTCGGCTGGGACGGCACCGATGCCCGAGGCGACCAAATCGCCAACGGAACCTACATCTACAAAGTCATGGCAACAGCGGAAAACGGCGAGACCCACGAGGTTATCGAAAGGATAGTGCGGATGAGATAATGTTCCCTCCACTATCCATCTACCCCAAGCCCGAGCACTCCCTCCGCTCGGGCTTTTTTTATGTCCCTAAAATTATAATTGCTGTCGCTTTCAACCGACGGATTGGGCAAAAAATCTATTCTTCGCAATTCTCTCCGTTCGATGAATCGAACGGCAACGAAAAGGGCGATATTCTGCCGCCTAAAAAATATTCTTTTCCTCTTCATTGCGAGGCCGATAGGCCGAAGCAATCTCCTATGGATATCAAAAGGATTGCCGCGTCGGGCATTCGCCCTCCTCGCAATGACTGGTATTATTCGTCATTGCGAAGGCGATAGCCCGCGGCAATCTTTTCGCCATCCGCGCAACGTCGTTTCGATAAGCCGTGGTGCCTGAGCCTTGCCCATCGGCCCCACGGGTCGAAGGCCTCAACGACCGGCCCTTTCATTGCCGTCGCTTTCAACCGACGGACAGCGCGCCCCATCAACTACCCCGTCTTCGCTATCGCGAATCCACCCCTTGTATCTTCCTTGTGTTAGTTCATTGTTTAGACTAGATTGAGTTAAAGAGTATTTACTCAACCTGGTGCATGAAGGGCAATTGGGGGCAAGTTCAGCCGCAGGTGGGGCAGAGGACGGTGATTTCCACCCGGCGGTTGGCGCGGCGTTCATCCTCGTCGGCGTTGGAATTCAGAGGATACATCTCGCCGAACCAGGAGACATCGAGGGAAACGTTGCCGTTCACACGATCGCGCAAATAGTTGCGGACTTTGTAAGCACGCTCTTTGGAGAGGGTAAGGTTGATGGAGGCCGACCCGAGGTTGCACGCGTAGCCTTTGATATGAAGTTCCAGCCCGAGGGTTTCCGGCATGGCGTTGACCTCAGCGGCGAGGGAATCCAGAAGGGGAGTAGTTTCCGGCAGGATATTCTGGTTGCCGGGGTCTCCGAAGGGCACGAGGAAGGGTTTTGAAAGCTCATCGGGAAGCTCGAATACCACCGGTTCTATTTCCGGAATATGAAATTCCCCCGGCGCTCGATATTCGCCACGGTAAGCCCCGCGCCCGGGATTCTCGAAAGCTACCCTGTGAAGGACGCCGTCCTCGGCTTTGTGAACCGGCTGGTATGTTACGAAATAGCTTTTTTCGAGCAGATCCGCGACCATCCCCGGCGAAAACCCTCCCGCCGGCTGGACAACATACATTCCGCCTGTCTTTTCGGCGATTTCTGCCAGAGCGCCCGGGCTGGTGTCGCCGTGGAGGAGGACATTTATCGCGACACCGTAGCGGTTTGCCCTATCGATGAGGCTCAGAGGGATTTCGCCCGCCGAGAAGTCGCCATCGGAAAAGAGGACGATGAAGTTATCGCTGGAACTCCGCTGATATGCCAGGTCGAGGGCTTCGGTCAATGCCCCGACGAGGTCGCTTCCTTTCGAATCGGGGTAGGGAAGGTCTTCCGGTTCAAATTTCATCGCCTCCGAGGGGAGCATCCAGTCGAGAAGGCGGAAGCTTTCCCTTCCGAAACGCACCATCGAGATTTCGCACGGGCGCTCCATAATTTGATGGATGAACCCCCAAATAAGATTATCGGTGAATTTGAGGTAATCCCCCATGCTCGCGGAAATATCCTCGACAATTATCACATTAGAGTTTACACCGTGGCCGTATTCGATAAAGGTGAAATCGCATTCGTCGGCCCATCCGTGGACATCCTCGACTACCTTCGCCCTCTCGATATCGAACTCCTTACCGCCCACCGGCAGGAAGAACCGGACGCTATCGGGAAAAGTGGAGGGATCGAGATGCAGGAACCGGTTTTTGTCCCATTCGAAAGAGGGAATATCTATTGTGGGCAGTTCGATTCGAGCCCGGTCGGCGGTCGTTTCCGGCACAGGCTTTTTGCCGGCGCATCCGGTCAGCAAAAGGGCGGCCAGGAGAATAATTAGGGCGATATGTGCTAATTTTCCAAACATCGCCCCAATATATTGTGTCTGATTGACAAAAGCAATAGCCGTCTTAAAATTCTTCCGAAAGACATATCAAAAATGTGTTTATGAGTTAGGTGATGTTAAACGGCGCTGGAGTGAAGGTGATAATAAAAATTACCAAAGCCGCAATTGCAAGGCGTTTACGGATTTTGCCCAAGGGTATCCAGTCGTAAATAGTAGGGGGATGTTTGATTCGTATCAGAAACATCACGACCAGCGCCCATATTAGCCATCCCATCCACAGGAATCCCAGAGGTATCAGGGCGAACCAGACGATTCGCGCGACCTTCCATGCCCTCGTGCCCAGAGCCGCGTAGGATATATGCCCGCCGTCGAGTTGGCCTATGGGCAGGAGGTTGATGCTCGTAACCCATAGACCTATCCAAGCGGCGAAGGCTGTAGGATGGAGCCAGAGTTCCATGCCCTCCGGAATGCGCCCGAAGACAATCCTCGATGACAGCCATACCAGAATGGAATCCCCCAGCTGAATTCCTCCGGCGATAGCTTCCGAAGCCGCGGATACCTCCGAAAGCGCCAGCCCGATGAAAAGCACCGGAACCGCCACGATAAATCCCGCCGCTGGCCCGGCAAATCCTATATCGAAAAGACTTCGGCGTTCGGGAATTGGATCTTTTATCTTAATAAAAGCGCCAAATGTCCCTATTAGAGTAGGAAAAGGGATGAAGAAGGGGAGGGTAGCGTTGACTCCATGAGCTTTGCTCGCGAAATAATGCCCCAATTCGTGAACACCGAGAATTCCCAGGAGGGCTACCGAGAAGGGTAGTCCCGTCGTCAGCCATCGAAGAGTCGGTTCGATATCGGCGCCGGTCATCAATGCTCCCGCAACGGTTGTGGTTACAATCGTCGCGAGAAAGAGAAGCAGATTTATCCAGTCTTTGCGCATAGGCAGGTATTATAATCATCGGGGCAGAATAATCAATAATAATGATTGCTTTTCGAGAAAAAGGAAATTATCTTGAAGCATGGAAAACGAAGAGAGATCATACAAAGTCCCCGGCATCATAGCCCTCGTTATTGTTGCCCTGCTGTTCGCATCATTCATAATCACACCAAAGATTATCGAGACTCGACGAAAAAGCATCTCCGGCAAAAGCCTTGTCGCTGGCGGCGATGTCGATGGGGCAACCTCGGAAGACACCGCAAATTCGGCCGTCAGCGAATGGAAAGAGGAGACATACGGCGACGCTAACCAGAGGGTTACTCGGAGTCAGGCTCTCGCGGCGGCAAAGAGGGCTATGGCAATGACAACTCTTCGGAATTATTACACCGCCGAGATGCAATACTTCGCGGAAAACATGACTTTCACCGAGAACATAGACTCCCTCTACGTCGGCGGACAAGACACTGGGCCTTATCAGATAACAATCGATGCCTTCGGCGCGGACAGCTTGAAGATTACCGCCAAAGGCAACATCGACAACGATAACGACCTTGATATTCTGCAAATAGACGCACAGGGCAAAGCAATCATCTTGAAAAACGACCTCGCCAACTGAAGACTTACATCCCCATCTTAGCAAGATTATTATTGAAAAGGCAGATGCTATGAATTTCCCCAAACCCAGAATCGTAGTCAGCAAATGTATTGAATTCGAGCATTGCAGGTATAACGGCAACATAATTTCCAGCGATGTTGTCAAGATGATGAAACCCCATGTGGAATTTATCACTGTCTGCCCCGAAGTGGAAATCGGCCTCGGAGTTCCCCGCGAGCCGATCAGACTTGTGGGCGACGAATCCCAAAACCGCTTGATGCAACCCTCCACTGGGCTCGATGTTACCGAGAACATGGCCGACTTCGCCGATAACTTCCTCGGCGGCCTTCCTGCGGTCGATGGCTTCCTGCTCAAATCATCCTCGCCTTCATGCGGGCCTCAACAGGTTAAGATTTATCCGAGTATCGAAAAGGTGCCCTCCCTCGGCAAAAACGGCGTGGGGCATTTTGCGATGGCAGTGAGAGAGAAATTCTCCAGCAATGCAATCGAGGACGAGGGACGTCTTACAAATTTCACGATTAGAGAAAACTACTTCTCGAGAATTTTCACGATCGCCGCTTTTAGGGAAACTACCGCGAAAGGCCAGATGGCGGATTTGGTAGATTTCCATTCGCGATACAAACTCCTTCTTCTCGCCCAGAATCAGGAAAAGATGCGCGAGCTGGGCAGAATCACTGCAAACTCGGAAAAGAAACCTGTCGCGGAGCTCATCGATGAATACCGGAATGTCCTCGTAACTACTTTTCGCGAACCGCCTTCCGCCGGAAGCAACGTGAACGTCCTTCAGCACGCTTTCGGTTACTTCAAAAACTCTGTCAGCAAGGAAGAAAAAGCCTATTTCATCGATACTTTGGATAAATACGTGGAGGGCCGAATTCCGCTCAGCGTGCCGGTGGGCATTGTCCGCTCATTCATCGTTCGATTCGGCGAGGATTATCTGGCTCAGCAGGCATTTTTCGAGCCGTATCCAATAGAATTGGTCGCCATAAGCGATTCAGGGAAGGGGCGGGAGCTTTAGTAGAAGCATCCCCCTATCGGATTTCTCTCTATCTGTCGATAAACAAGCCAACTCCGGATTTTTCGTCATCATGGTCACCGATGACCATTGTCTTGCCATTTTTCCGCTCGTCGTGAACGCCGGAATAATCGTCTTGTCCGTCGAGGTCGATGAACACTCCGAGGCTTTTCGCGTCGTAATCGGGATGGTAATCGTTCCCTCCACCCATTCCCACCGACCTGCTCGATGATGTCCGGTATATGTCCCTTCCCGACCTGTCGATGAAGACCGCAAGACCATTCTGCGCCGCTCCGCCGAGGGATAGTCCGGAAGCGGTATAGTCGTCATCGCCCGAGTCGTCGATGAAGTATGCGGTCGTGATATCCCATGTGCCAGCCTGATTCGTGGCCTCTTTGCCGGAATATACATCGTTACCGGCGTGATTGCGAAAGTATCCCACCGCCTGATGCGCCCCGGAGCCTTGCACATATCGGTTTCCCTCGAAAACATCGTCCCCGCCGCCGTCGTCGAGGATACCTAATCCGAAGAAATAGCCGCAGGCCTGGGAGAAATTGCCGGCTTTATATCTGTCGTCTCCGTTCCGGTCGATTAACAGTCCGATTCCCCCTGCCGAAACCCGGCGGAATCCCATTCCGACTCCCTGGCTCCAGCCGTCCCATGTGTCCTCGTTGCCATATCCGCTGGGGCTTTTGAACGATGCCGTGTAGCTGTCGTTTCCCTCGTGGTCGGCCAGAATTCCAAGGCCTTTTGTCATTCCGACACCCTGGACATACCGCGCCCCCTGATAGATGTCGTCGCCGGTCGCGTCATAAAGCAACCCCGCACCGAAAACACCGAACCCCTGCGAATTCTCATGCGCCAAAAATAAGTCGTTGCCGTGCATATCGATAAGAGTGCCGATGCCGAAATATGCGGCTCCCTGGCAAAGTTTGTCGCCGTAGTATCTATCGTCCCCATCGAGATCGATTAGGCAACCTCCGCCGCAAAACCCCGATCCTATAGAACCCGGTGTGTTGCGGAGATAAGTATCGTCTCCGCCAAGGTCGATATGCACTCCGATTCTTCCCTGAGCAAAGACATGCTCATCCCCGTTTTTTACCGTATAAGGTGTGCCGCCGCAGAAACCTCGGTAAAGGTCATTTCCGCCGAGGTCGATCCAGATTGCGGCCTGCTCGTCGTAAGTGCCGTCCCCTTCGCCAGTAACTAACAGTCTGCCATAGACTGGAAACCGCTCGCCGGCGCTGTCTGAGTAAGCCACAACCACCATGCTGTCTATCAGAATATCCCGCTCGATATCCGCTCCGGGGCCGGGTCGAATTTCCCTAAGCTTTTCCAATTCCGAAGGCTGAAACAGCCCGGCAAGGAGAAGTCCGCAGGCGAGCAGGTTCCGATATTCGACTGCTTTAGAGGCATCGACCATTTCCAAATACAATTCGGCCAATTCCTCGTCCGGATCGTTATCGATATAAACCGTTTTCTGGAGAATATCGAACAGATACGGCCCGATATCGGCGATCTTTTCGAGCCGTTCGGCGGTGAGATTAGCGAAAGTTGAGTCAATCTGGGCGTTTGCGCGCTGGACGGTTTCTATTACTCCCTTCAAAGTTCCCGGTTCCGGGCGAAGGGGAATCGCAAAAGTGTCAACATCGAGCGCCAATGGCATCCCCGCCCAGATATTTACAGGATCTCCGCCCCGAGCCGACAAATCTCGAATCACCCTCTCCGCGGATACACAGGCAGACAAGGGCTCGAGCATGGGCAAAGCCACGGCATCCAAAGTGAAATGCCCTCTGTAGCTTTCAAGCTCCGCGCGGAAAGCCTCAGCAAGCTTTGCATATTCCTTATCAAGGCCGTTTTTTTCAAGCTCTTCGAGGACGAATATGACCGTCGAATCCCCACTCCATCCCGGAATTACTTCATCTGCGGAAAGGGGAAAATTTTCGCGCCCTCCCTTTTTCATGCTTCCCTGAAAACTTTCGCGGTTGGCCAAAATGAGGGGGAGTTTCTTAGTTCGACCGCATCTGTCTATTGTAACCTTCAGCAAATCCCCCGGCGAACGGGTTTCCAGAAAGGCGTTCAAAGCTTCCCTGTCTGGAATAGTCTCGCCGTCGATGTCCGTGATGACATCGCCAACCTCGATTCCGCTGATTTCTGCAGGCGAGTTCCGAACGACTTGAGTTATCTGAATCCCAACAGGTTCCTCGTTGGTCTGAGTTCCGATACCGACGAAGGAGTCCTTGGCCAGAATGGCAACAGAAAGGACGCTAAGAAGTATAAATATATATTTCATAATGAGATAGGACTAGAATTGTTGTGAATAACGAGTTAACTACTCGATAATTTCATCTTTGGCGATGGATATAAAGTCGATACTGACGTCCGAAGTATCGACATCGGCGTCTTTAGGAAAGAGTATTCCGATTTTATCGAAGGATTTCCCCGACCTTTTTTTGCGGAAACCGCCTCCATACTCTTTAGACCATAGTATTGCCTCTGCTTTGCCAATTACGGATTTGAAGAAGATGGGGAAAAATTCCTGGGAATTGTCGACCACAAAAAGCTCATCTTTGGGAACCACGATAGGCCCGAAATCCGCTTCGCGGGTGAATCTCGCTGTAAGGGGTAATTTCACCAGCCTGCCGTTCACTGTAACAATGCCATTAACAGATTTAAGAGTATCTCCTGGAGCGGCTAAAACAACATGAACCTCGCGCTTCTTTTTGTCACTGCCCTTTGTTTCTCTCGAATGAAGGACAATATCCCCGGCTTCAACCAGCTCGCCGGTCCGCTTAACTCCCGGTGTTTGAATTCCATACGCGTCGAGGTCAAAAACGATAGCGTCCCCCGGAAGAAATACTGGTTCGAGTTGTGTGTATTCATTGTTGAGAATGTGAATTTTAAAACCGATTACATTGGAAATGAAATGGAATGGTCCAATGATGAGTATGTAGAAAAAGACGAACAGAAAAATGCTTCTGACAATAGTGTCGGCGTCGCCGGGATGGGATTTGTCGAACAAAGCATCAAAAAAAGCGATAATGGATGGAACGCTTAGTATCGATATCATCACGACTGGAAGGGCAACACCTTTGAATATCTGAATCGCAAATAGCATCGAAGCTACTAAACAACAGCCATATAATACAAGGAAATCGAAAGCTCTCAAGTATCTCTGCTGAAGGGCTTGTCCCAGGCCCGGGAAAATTAAAGACAGAAACGCACATATTAGACGAGTTAGAAAACTGGGTTTGTTCTCGCCAAGTTGAGTCTCGAATTCGAATACTCCCGTTTTCTGTTCTTTTTTCTCCGTTTCCATCGGTTGTTATTGTCCTTCCGGACCTGGTGCAGGGGCGGTTCTAAGTTCCCCGCCACCCACGGAAATGTCTCGAGTTCTCAATGGAGGGGGGGTCGGAATAGAATCAACTTCTTCCTCTGGTGCGCCAATGATGTTTGGTCGGGGAGGCCGTGGCAATGAAACCTGCTCAGCACCCTCCAGAAGCTGAAGGACGTTAGCACGCGTGATTTCTAAATCCATTGGATATGTCCTTTCCGGCCATTCGGAAAGGTCGAAGCCGTTTACTCGAAGATGGACAACACTGGGGTTTCCGATAGTCATAAAGAAAGCATTTTTGGCAATAAATTCCATGGTTTCGTTCTGCTCGATATCCCCTTTGAAAGCTCTTCTATAATCCGTTTCCACGAGAACCCAGGTTTTCTGGCGAACATAAATCGAAAGTGTTAATGAATCAGCCCTGCCCAAAGCCCATGCCGGGTTGATGTCGCCAAGCTGAAGTCGAATCTCCTGAGTAAGGTCTTCCAGGGTCAGCGGGGAAACGAGTTTACTCCCGTTAGAAATGCTGTCCGGTTCAATCAATTCATTAACGCTCGTAATCGGCGGTGGAATTTTACTTTTCCGGTTCGTCAGCGAACGAATCAACAGAATTGCACTGACAATAATAACCACAGAGACAATTACAGTAGTCGCGTTCAGACGGATTCTGAATGGTAACCCACGCTTTTTCATTCCGCCGGATTTCGGGATAGGCGATTCATACGGTAAATCGTCCTTGGGCTTTCCGGAAAAAATGCGTCTAGCTTTTGGTTTTGGCCTAGCCGCTTCGTAACGGGCGTTTAGCTCTTCTAAATCCGCTTCGAGAAGCTGACCGTAGCTTTTAATAAAACCGCGGACGTAGATATCCGCTGGAAGACTTTCGTAATCGCCTGCTTCGAGGGCGCGGATGTAGTCGATGCTAATCTTGGTGGCCTGAGAGACTTCCTCCAAAGAAAGTCCTCGTGCCTCGCGCATCTGTCGAAGGTATTCTCCTAATTCTCTCACAATACTCTATCTATCCTAAAATTAGGTTGAATTTTCAAACTTAAAGGGGAGGTTCTATTCTCCCGAAATAAGTTCACGAACTTTAATATTAAACTTGTCGAGGAGAAGTGTCAAGCGGAAAAGGGGCAAACCGACAACATTAAAATAATCTCCTCGAATTTCTTTTATTAACAACGCTCCCTTTTCCTGAATCCCATAACCTCCGGCTTTATCCATAGGCTCGCCTGTTTGAACATACGCGTTGGCATCCTGGATACTCAAAGGCCGAAAAAGAACCCGTGTTCTCTCGACATCCGAAAGAAGAGTCCCTCCGCGCCTGTCCATAAGGGCTATTCCCGTGTAAACATCATGCCAGTTGCTCTGAAGGCGCATCAGAAACTCAACAGCCTCCTCGGACGTCTTGGGTTTCTCAAGCAGTTTTCCTTCCAAAATGACAATTGTATCGCATCCAAGTATCAATTTATCATTAGGGCAAATCGCGGCGGTGGCTTTCCGCCTGGCCAATTCCTCGGCATATTCGCCGGGTATATCTTTGTTAAAATCCGGCAAATCCACCCAGCTTCTATTTACAGCTTCGAAAGGAATTCCGACCGAATTGAGAAGCTGTTTCCTCCGTGGAGATTCTGAAGCGAGATAAATCATAATGAAAGTCCCATCAGACAAAATTTCCCCGGCGAGTCTCTCTGGAATTTAGTATGATCGTTACAGGGCCGTCATTGACTAATCTGACCTTCATGTCAGCGCCGAAAACACCACGTTCAACTCGAATACCGGTCCTCTCGATTTCTTCGCAGAACAAGTTATAGAGCTCCTCTGCATCCTTAGGCTTCATCGCGCTGGAAAAACTTGGACGCCGGCCCTTCCTCGCATTTGCGCAAAGCGTGAACTGACTGACAGCGAGAATACTTCCGCCTACATCCCGCAAAGAGGAATTCATTTCTCCGTCTCCGTCATTAAAAATACGAAGTTCGTGGCATTTCCGTGCAAGGAACTCGGCATCTTCGTCGGTGTCGTCATGGAAAACTCCTAAAAAAACCACGATCCCCGAACCGATTTCCCCTCGTGTAATGCCCTCGACATCTACACTTGCAGAAGATACTCTCTGCAACAGAGCAATCATGATGCAACACCCCCCAAAAATAGCGCGAAAAGTCCGCCCGCGATTATCCACTTCATATCTCGGGCATATTTAGCGGCCTTCGGTGGCGAGATATTCCCCGGTAGAAGCAATGCAAGAAGGGCGATAGGCAAAATCGCAAACAGGATCATCGGACCAAGATACCATTCGTTAAAGACGCCTGTAAAATAAGGAATAATGCTGATGGGAATAATTGCCGCCATTGCTATCGAAGCCAGCAAAGCCGCTCCTTTGTCGCCTATAACAGATGGAATTGTCTTTATTCCGACCTTCTCATCGGCAGGACGGTCAGCGATGTCTTTTACAATTTCCCTCGAAAGAGTTATCAGGGACGAAAAGCCGGCGGCGTAAATATGGGCTTGTGTCAGCCCCTGAGCTGTCCCTATATATATGAAAACACAACCAGCAAGAACCGCGATGATGATATTTCCCAGCAGAGGAATTCTGCTTCCGATGAAATCATAAAATAAAAGGACCAAAGCGGCGAAGAAGGCGATTAATGACGGAATCAGACCGTAAAATGAAAGGCCAGCAAAATTAAACAGAATGCCGGCTACAAGTAAAATTACTCCGACGATAAGGGCAATTTTTGGCTCGATCGTTCCCGCAGGTAGCGGACGGCGCGGGTGGGCGATTTTATCTGAGGGGACATCCATAAAATCGTTCAGAACATTCCCCCCTGCAAAAATAAGGCCGACAACAAGATAGACAATAAACCGCGTCGGCATTGGAAGAACTTCATCGCCCAGCTGAATCGCGACCATTACACAAACCAAGGCCATAAGGGTGTTTTTCCATCTGGTTAATTCACCCCATTCCCCAAAAAGCAATATACTTTTCCGTTTCTTCGCCATAAAACTAAAAATACCCAAACTCTTCTTAAATGTCAACAGCAACGTTTAATAATCCTCGCACTTTTCAAATTCCCATAGTTCAAGTCTCCATCGATGAATTCGATATTGAAACGGAATAGAAAATACTTATATTTGCAAAATATGTGATTGTTTGAAAATGCCGTCGAAATTAACTCGCAAAGGAGCCGAATGAGGAGCGATTACATCAAAGCTCGAGAAAGAAGGTGCCTCACCCGAATAGTGATAGTAATCATAAGTATCATTTTTCTTATGGTCTTCAGTCTTTTCGTGAGTTTACTGGACAATTTTTACGGTTTCTTTCGAGACTACTCCGCTTTTCCAATTTCAGAAATCATCATCAATGTCTCATTCATTCTCCTTCTAGTTCTGCTTATCTTCACCTTTCATCTTTGGAAAAATACCGAGAAGGAACTCAGCGAACTTGAGGATGTAATCGACAGCATCAACCCCGATGTCCTCCTGGTAGTCGATTCCGACAGGAATATTCGAATGTGTAGCCGAATGGTAAAGCGAATGTTCGGCTACAGTGTTGAGGAGATAACCGGCCAAAAGACCGACAAAATCTACTTTGACCGCCGAACGGACCTCAGCCAGAAACACGAAGTTTACTATGCCCTCGAGAGGGAAGGGTTCCATATCGGCATCGCTACCGGAAGGAAAAAAGACGGCGGCACCATACCGCTCGAAATTATTTCGGGCAACCTCAACAGCCGAGAAGGCGCTGTTTTACTTATTAGAGACATCAGCCTGCGTAAGCGCACTGAACAGGTATTAAAAGAAACAGAGACACGCCATCGAATACTTCTCAACTCAATAAAGTCACCAATTATAGCTCTCGGGGACGATATGTCCATCCTATATTGCAACCAGAGCTTCGTCGACATTCTCGAAACGACAACAGAAAAACTCGAGTGGAAAAATCTCCTTTCGGTTTACCCGGAGATTCGGCGAACCGTTTTTTTCGATGCCTTCATGAAAGTGCTTCAGAAAAATGAAAATCACGAAGTTCATGGTGTTTTGGACAGCAAAAAGATGGATGCGAGAATCTATCCGACGCCATGGGGTATCTTGTCGGTTTTCGAAAAAGCGGATTAATTTTCACGAACTCCGAATTGCCGTAATTCCAGTCCGTTTCATCTTTTACGCATTCAAACCGAAATTTTATCAACAAGCAGAAGTTGATAACCTTGCTATTTATCCACAATATTTAGGGTCGGGTAAATAAAAAAACGCAATATGTTGTGTTTTTTCCCTTGACATTCCCAAAGCAGCGATTTAAATTGAGTCGGAATCTAAACAGTCCTTTAACAAAACAGTTTTCGAATAGGGAATAATTATGAGCGAAAAATTTAAAAAGACAGCCTCCGGAATGCTGGATCTAAACGTTAGTTTCCCGGATGAAGAAAAGATTTTTTCGAAAAAAGCGCGCCTCACCGACAACGCCCTTACCGTCCTCAAAAAAAGATACCTCATGCGCGACCTCGATGGCAACGTTACCGAAAAACCCGAAAATATGTTCGCCAGAGTGGCCAAAACCATAGCCGAAATCGACACGAGATATGATCCCCACGCCAATATCGAACAAACGGCTCATACTTTCTACGAGATGATGACCGACCTCGATTTCATGCCCAACTCCCCGACTCTCATGAACGCTGGACGCCATCTCGGACAGCTTTCCGCCTGCTTTGTCCTCCCCGTTGAGGATTCCATGGAGGGCATATTCGAAACCCTTAAAAACACAGCGTTAATCCACAAATCGGGCGGCGGCACGGGCTTTTCATTCTCGCGAATCAGGCCGGCAAACGATGTCGTTCATAGCACAGTAGGAATTTCCTCCGGGCCAATCAGCTTCATGAAAGTTTACGATGCCGCCACCGAGACGGTCAAACAAGGCGGAACCCGCAGGGGCGCCAATATGGGCATTATGAGGGTGGATCACCCCGATATTCTTGATTTTATAGAATGCAAAGCCAATCTCGATAGACTCAATAACTTCAACATCTCAGTCGCCATAACCGAGGATTTCATGAAAGCCGTCGAAAATGGGGGCGAATACGATCTGCGGAATCCGCGCAATAGAATGCCGATAAAAAAAATCAACGCCAGAGATGTTTTCGATAAAATCGTCCATCATGCATGGTCCACAGGCGAACCCGGCATAATCTTCCTCGACAGAATCAACAGGGAAAACCCAACACCCCATATCGGCGAAATAGAGAGCACCAATCCCTGTGGAGAACAGCCCTTATTGCCTTACGAAAGCTGTAATCTCGGTAGTATTAACCTCTCGAACTTCGTCAATGAAGACAAAACAGTAGATTTCGACAGACTCGGCGATGTTACAAGAAAAGCCGTGCATTTTCTCGACAACGTCATAGACGCAAACCGCTATCCCCTGGAAGCCATTAGCGAGATGACCCGCGCGAATCGCAAGATAGGCCTCGGCGTTATGGGATTTGCAGATATGTTATACCAGATGGAGATTCCTTACAATTCCGAACAAGCCGCAAATTTAGCGGGACAGATCATGTCTGCGGTTCAGTTCGAGGGGCGCGAGATGTCCTCAGAACTGGCTTCGAGACGTGACGTCTTCCCAAATTTCAAAGGAAGTATATTCGACCGTCCAGACGGAAAACCCATGCGCAACGCTACGGTTACAACAATAGCCCCGACCGGAACGATAAGCATCATATCAACGTGCTCAAGCGGAATCGAGCCAGTTTTTGCTCTCGCTTACGAACGCAACGTTATGGATGGCACTCGAATGCTCGAAGTCAACCCACATTTCGAAAAAGCCCTTAGAGACAAAGGGTTATATTCCGATGAGCTTATGCGCAAAGTCATTGAACAGGGGAGTGTTGCCCATATCGATGAAATCCCACAAGATATGCGTGATGTCTTCGTTACAAGCCATGATATTTCTCCCGAATGGCACGTTCGAATTCAGGCCGCATTCCAGAAATACACCGATAACGCCGTTTCTAAAACGGTTAACTTCCCGAATTCGGCAACGGAGCAGGATGTTCGGGAAGTATATCAGCTCGCTAACACTCTTGGATGTAAAGGTGTAACAATCTACCGCGACGGAAGCCGTAGCGAGCAGGTTCTGAGCGTCAAGAAAACCGAAAAGCCCAAAGCCGAGACCACTCAGATAGAAAAGCCCAAAACAGCTATGCCGGTAAAAAAACGCCCCAGACCGGTTGTTACCAAAGGCGCAACTTTTAAAATCGCCGGCGGATGCGGGAACCTCTACATTACAATAAACGAAGACGACCATGCGCCCTGTGAGCTTTTCACTCACATCGGCAAATCCGGAGGATGCGCGCAAAGCTGGTCGGAGGCTGTCAGCAGGATGATTAGCCTGGCTCTGCGAAGCGGTATCGATCCCGAACAGATTTTCGATCAACTCAAAGGTATAGCCTGTCCGAACCTCGTCTGGGATAGGGGAGAAGCGATCAAATCTTGTTCCGACGGTATTTCAAAAGCGCTGAGGTGGTATATCGAAGCGAGAAAAAAGAGCGAAAAATCCGAAATTACGGAAGAATCCGAAATGGATTCGATTGTTCTGAAACCCCACAAAGAAAAAAACAACCCGTTTGAGTTTATTGATCCCGAAGGCGACGCCGACCAAATCGAACCTCCGGCAAAAAAAGCACAGGCCGGGACAATCTGCCCCGAATGCGGAGATGTAATGTTCTATGAAGAGGGATGCCAGAAATGCTATTCCTGCGGCCACAGCAAATGCGGGTAGCCTGAACTCAACCTAATCTCGATAGGGGGCGGTGTTATGCCGCCCCTTTTTAATACGGATGGCATGTGAATTGCGTTTGTCTAAGGAAAAGTTTATCTATCCATATTATATGAAATTTACAAGAGCAATATTGATACTAACCTTTGCCGCCATGGCTTTCGCGAACTCCTTTGTGAATGATTTTCTGACGATGGATTCGGACATTCGCTCATCTGCTATGGGCGGATGCCCCTTTGTAGCCCGCGGAGCAAGTGGAGTATTCAATAATCCTGCAACCGTAGGCACCGGAGATTTCCTATTTTTCGGCCACGAACAGCGTTATAACGGCCTTCTCATTTCCGACGCCGCGGGAATCGAACTTAATATCAGCAGTCCGGGGGATTTTGCCGTCGGCGTCCTTTACACGGGCGGTTCCGGAATCAATACTACTGAACTTCCTGATCCCTCCGCACCCATCTCAGCCACAAACCGTCCCTATTCGACCGGCGAAGAGAGCCATCACGATTTAGTCCTCATGCCCGCCTATGCCATGCAGTTCGGCGATTTGCGGATTGGCGCATCCGCAGGCTTTCTCTTCCGTGACCTTGTGGATATTCGCGGCTACGGCGGATCGGCAAGCATAGGCGCGGACTGGAATGCGGCTCGGAATCTGCATCTCGGCGCTGTGATTAGCAGAATCAGCTACATCTCCTGGGGCACCGGCACTTCGGAATTCGGCATGCCATCTCTGGAAGCCGGAGGAAGTTACGGTTTCGATATCGGAGCAGGTTTCGCCGCAACCCTATGCGCCGGAGGTAGCTATTCCCTGCAGGAGGAACTGATGGAAGGCTCCGCCGGTCTCGAACTGGCATACCGCGATCTCTTCAGCCTTTGCGGAGGGATTTCCGACCGCCATTTTACAGCCGGAGCGGATCTGCGAATTATTGACGGTTTTCGCGCCGGCGCCGCCCTATCCATTCAGGAAGATTTGCCCATTAGCTACAGAATCGGCCTGTCCATGACCCGCAGAGGGGATTCTGCACTCGATCCCACGGAATAAACCCTATGTTTTGCGGCTTTTCTCCACTTAAATACGCTATTCTGTCGATGGCTGTCCTCGCAGGTATTTTATACGGGGCATTGGACACAACCTTCGCTTTAAGACTTTACGAGATGGATCTTTACGACGAAGCGCGCTACGAGCTCGAACGAATCGATAATCCAGAAATAGATGAAATCGACTTATACATTGCCAGATGTCATATTGAATCTGGCGATTTAAATAACAGCATAATAAAACTTAATCTAATAATCGATAGGACAAGAGATTACGATGTATTGAAATCCGCCGCAATCGACCTTGCCGCTCTCGAGCTTTACAGAGGCAACCCGCAATTGGCCCTCGATTGTATCGAAAGAGCAATGGTTCGGGGTGCGGAGATTCCTCCAGATAATCTGTTGTTTATCAAAAATATAGCAGAAAATAACTGGCACGATATCGGTATTAAACCGCCCAACCGAAAATCCCCTGAATTGGCCAGATGGATGTCCCTGATTCTCCCCGGAAGCGGCCAGTTCTACGCCGGAAACCTCGGCAACGGACTGAAATCCCTTGGAATAAACTCGGCTTTGTGGACCCTCATAGTTTCTGGAATCGAAAAAGGATACTATTCCCGTGCCTTTTTCGCCTTCTTCTTTCTCGCTCCTCGCTATTGGCTTGGTGCTACGGATAAGTCCACGGAAATCGCCTATGAGCACAATTTGCAGGAGTATATAAGAGCCTGCAGAGAGGCGGCAAGGGAGCTTGAATGGTGAAATGCGCACTAATACTGCTCATCCTCTGCGCCACCGCCTATACAAACGACAGCCTTGCCGTGCCGGATACTTCGGCGTCGAAACCAGCGGAGAATGTCGTGAAAGCCTCTGTTCAAAACCTTTTCACAGTTTACGAAAAGGGATTCACGGTAACGGAAACGCATAATTGCCCCATGAACCCAAGTTGCTCGAGATTTGCGAAGGTGGCTATAGAGGAGGCAGGTTTGATTAAGGGGATCCTCCTGACTGCCGATAGGTTAATGCGGGACAATAACTTCGCTCATCGATATTACCCAGAAGACCAAAACGGAAAACTGACCGACCCGGTCGAGAGATACACCCAATGGAAAAAGCCTCAGCGACCATCGCATTGATCGTGCTCTGCGCTTCACTCTTCTGCCAGAGCGAGTTTCCCGAGTATCTTGAGAGCCTCGGCGAAAACCGCCGCGCCGCTGTGGAGTATCTGCGGTTAGCCCACGATGCAGAGGATTCCATAGCCGCTTCCAGAGCCATTTATCGTGCGGCAAGGTGTTTCGAAAAAGAGGGCGAATACTGGACATCTCGAAAACTATTTCTCGAACTCGATAATCCCGCAAACCCGCGCAGAATTAGAGAAGCCGCATATTATCGCGTAGGTGTTTCAGATTTCTTTCTCGGCCGTCTTAACGAAGTTAACTCAAGAGCCGCCGATGCCGAAGGCTCCGACAGCTTAGTAAACGCATCAGCATATCTAAATGGCTGGGCGCATTTCTTTGCCCGGTCCTATTCCGATTCCCGAAATATCTTCGAAAGCCTTGAACCATCGACGTTTGAAAACTCCGCCCGGTTCATGGCCGAAAGAAGTCAGGAAGGTCTCGAACTTCCGCATCGGTCGCCATTCCTCTCGGCATCCATGAGCGCGGTTTTGCCGGGAAGCGGGAGAGCATATTGCGGCAGATGGGGAGATGCTCTCGTAAATCTCCTCGTTGTAGGTGGCGCTGTGGGGGGCTCTATCGCCCTCTGGGAGCAGGATAGGGGATTTGCCTTGACTTTGGCCGGAATTGGCGCTTTTTTCTATGGCGGCAATGTTTACGGGAGCTATGTCGGAGCGAAATGGTTCAACGAACAGCAACATAGAGAGTTGTATCGATATGCCAGAAATGAAGTTAATAGAAGACCTGAAGACATCTTCGACGAGTAAAACCAATCTGCTGGCAGAATTCCGGCGTAAAAGCGTCCATCTCTTCGCTTTGGTTATTCCCGTCGGCTATCTGATTGTGCCGGAAAATCCTGCAAAGCTGATTCTCGCTGTCTGCGCGTTCATTGCAGTTCTTCTGGATTTGCTGAAATACTACGACAAAGGTTTCAGGCGCATCTTCTTCCGCATATTTGGCAAGATGTTACGCAGTAAGGAGATACGTAGATTCACGTCCTCGTCATACATCCTTGCCGCAGGTCTGATATGCGCCTTCGCCTATTCCAAATGGGTTATGGTTATATCTATGGCATTCATAATCTTAGGCGATATAGCCGGCGCGATTTTCGGCAAACGTTTCGGCAAACATAAAACCATCGGCAACAAAACCCTCGAAGGAAGCATGGCGTTCTTTCTGGTGGCTTATTTCGGCGCAATTGCTTTCAAGCTCATCGCCCTGCCCCAGGTTCCGTGGTCAGCTCTTTTCATGGGCGCCTTATCAGCCGCTGTCCTCGAATCCATGCCCCTCGGCGTCGATGACAATCTTTCCGTCCCCGTTTTGACAGGTTTATTACTGCAATTAATGTATGTCGGACTTTTTTAGGGAGTAACTATGGGAATCAAAATTCGTAACGCGCTAATCTCGGTATGGGATAAAAACGGCGCGGCGGCACTGGCAAAAAGCCTCAAGCACAACGGCACTAAAATCTATTCCACAGGGGGAACCGCAAAAGCCCTAATCGAGAGCGGGGTGGAGGTAATCCCCCTCGATTCCCTTACGGGGTTTACGGAACTCATCGGCGGCAGAGTAAAGACCCTGCATCCGAAGGTTTTCGCGGGAATCCTCGCAAACCGCGGCCTCGAAAACCACATGGAGGCTATCGCCGAACTGGACATTCCAGCCTTCGACCTCATCGCCGTAAACCTTTACCCTTTCGAGGAGACTCTCGCGAAAACATCTAACACAGCGGAGTTAGTTGAAATGATAGATATCGGCGGGGTTGCCCTCCTTCGCGCCGCCGCAAAGAATCACAGCAGTGTGATAACCCTATCCGAACCTGCTGATTACAGAAAAGTTATCGAGGAGCTGGAAGAACAGGGCGAGGTATCAATAGAAACCAGTAAACGCCTTGCAGGTAAGGCTTTCAGGACAACATCCTATTACGACGCCCTCATCGCTAATACCCTCGACGACAAAACATTCCCGAAAGCTTTCCCTCTGCCTCTGAAACTCGTGAATGAACTGCGTTACGGCGAGAATCCCCATCAAAAGGCGGCTCTCTATGCCAATGCCGTCGAAAATACCGGAGTTCCCTACGCCGAACAGCTCTGGGGCAAAGAGTTGAGCTACAATAACATACTCGATCTCGACGCTGTTCTCTCGGTCGTCCAGGAGTTTGAAAAGGAAATTTCCGCGGGTATTGTAAAACATCTCAGCCCGTGCGGAATCGGGACGGGCGGAAGCCTTATCGAAGCCTATTCAGCGGCTTTGGAAGGCGACCCGGTATCGGCCTTCGGAGGTATAGTCGGTTTCTCGAGGCCGCTGGATTCAGCTACTGCCCAAAAGATGTCCGAGCATTTCTTTGAGGCGATAATCGCCCCTGATTTCGACCCCGAGGCTTTGGAGATTTTGAAAAAGAAGAAAAACCTCCGTTTGCTAAAAACAACCCTCGGACTGCCCTCACGGACATCCCAATACCGAGGAGTTCAAGGCGGTATTCTCGTGCAGGATATGGATGTTCCATACATCGAACCCGACAAATGGGAAATTGTAACAAAACGTCAGCCTACCCCCTCAGAAGACATCGCCATGCGTTTCGCGTGGCGCGCGGTCAAATGCGTAAAATCGAACGCCGTGATAATCGCTGGGGAGAGGGCGGTTTACGGCATCGGCGGAGGTCTTCCCAGCAGAGTTGACGCGGCTAAACTCGCTGTCGAAAAGGCGGGCGAATTGGCAATCGGCGCGGTGGGCGCATCGGACGCCTTCTTCCCCTTCCCGGACGGCATGGAAGTTCTCGCGAACGCCGGCGTAAAAGCCATCGTTCAGCCCGGAGGTTCGATTCGCGACGAAAGCGTAACTCAGCGTGCTGACGAGCTGGGAATTGCCATGGTTCACACCGGAACCAGGCACTTCAAACATTAGATTTTTTCCGGAAAACTTCAGCGGAAGGCGGGGAGGACTAAACCTCCCCGTTTTTTTTAAGCTTTAGCCTTTGTGTATCGTCTCTTCATCTTCGATAGAAAGATGATGAGAAAAGCTATAACCGCTATTGCAAGAATGATTCCCACTACAGGCAGGACGACCGAAAGCACTGATATCGCAAGAGATGCAAGGTTTTCAAGAGTTGATACAACCGGATTGCCGATTCTCGCTGTAGTCGCCGTTGCAACCGTTCGCGCACCTACTGTTGCAGTCTGAACAAGACCCGCGGCCCCGCCTCCCGCTACTACGGCGAGGATCCATTTAAGTAATGGGTTCATGTCTGTGATGAAGGACGCCGAAACCAGAATCCCCGCCACTATGGCCGCCGGAGTGGCGATAGTATCGAGGATATTATCCAGCCATGGGATATAATATGCGACGATTTCCAGAATCGAGGCTATCGCGAAAATTATCAAAGCCGGCAAACTCCCCAGCCACGCAAAGTTCGGCGCCAGCTCGACATAGCCGGAATAGCTTGCTATGCTTACTACCAGCATCGGCACAAAAACTCTGAAACCGCACGACGCCGCGAGAGCAATTCCCAAAAGCGCGTAAAAGACATATTCCATAAATTATACCCACTCCCCAATGGCTCTTTGCAAAACCCTATTCGTCCTTCGCCGCGGAATCTTTTGCGGCATTTGCTTCGGCGAGTTTCTTTTCTTTTTCTTTGGCCTTCTTCTTTTCACGTGCCGCACGCACTTTCGGTGAGTCGTTGAGGATCTCACCGGATTTCTTTGTGTTTATCGTCCCTGTAGGGCAGACAACTACGCAAATCTCGCAGTTTTTGCATTTCTCATAATCGACATGGGCAAGATTGTTGTCGAAGGTGATAGCGTCGAAGGGACATTCCTTTACGCAAAGTCTGCAGGCGATGCAACCCGTATCGCAGACGTGCTTTACGAGCTTGCCGGAATATTTGTTGTTGCATCCTATCCAGACGTGATCCTTCGCCGGCATGAGTTCGAGAACATCGTTTGGGCAAACTACCACACATGCTCCGCAACCGGTGCATTTGTCGCGGAAAATAACGGGGAGTCCGTTTTCTCCCATGTCCATTGCATCGAAGGGGCAGGCTTCCACGCATGTTCCGAGGCCGATACACCCGTTCGGGCAGGCTTTAGGGCCGCCCTGGACGATTTTCGCCGCTCCGCAGTCGTGAATACCCTCGTATTCATAGGCGTCTTTTGCGAGTTGTTTATCTCCACGGCATTTGAGGACGGCTATCATAGCGGTCGATGCCCCGGCTTCAACACCGAGTATTCCGGCGATAGCCTTTGCTACAGCTTCTCCGCCGGGAGTGCAGGCATCCACCGCCGCTTTGCCCTCTACTACTGCTTTTGCATATCCGGAACATCCCGCGAAAGCGCATGCGCCGCAGTTTGCACCGGGAAGGACATCTTCCACCTGTTCGACTCGCGGATCAACCGGCACATGAAACTTCTTTGCCGCATAACCGAGAAAAGCTCCGAAACACAGGGCAAGAAACCCTATTCCAGCCATTGAACCGACAACTGCTAAATCCATTATTTATCCTTCTTTTCGAAATCCCAAGTGCCCATAAGAAGACCTATTATTTGATCATCATCGGGTGTTGTTCGGACTATGTCAACAGTTTTATAAACAAAAGCATCGACCGTCTCGCCTTGTTTGTCGTAATAATATCGAAGGGTGGGGGCGAGGGTGTATTGGTCTGTAACAACAAATTCGTAATAGATAATATCCGCACCGGGGAAGGCGTGTTTAGCGGTGTCTGGCCAGAAAAGCGTCATCGTGTATGGCTCGCATACATTCTTGTCGTAGCCGATTCGCACATTGGGTTTCTGCGCGTCCTTAGACAGATAATCGACTTGAATAACCGAGGCTGAATCTCCAACATACACTCTATCGTAAAGAAAATCCAGATGCAATGGATTTCTATCCACCCAAACGCGGAACCACGGATCTTTAAGGTCACTCATTGGAATAAATTCCACTGTGTCGTCAACGGTGACAAAAGTCCCCTGAGGCGGAAGAAGAAAATACAATCCCGAGGTCGTATCTCCCCGGTCTATCATAAGATACTCCCCAGTGGTCGACTGTGTAGCGGCGAGGTTCATACAGGCTTCCCGAACGCAATCGAAAAACTCGTCCTCAGCCATCTCGCCATAGGCAACGAAACAGAAAAGTGTAATCGTCAATATTATGAGCTTCTTCATACATCTCCTTAAATTCTATTTCCTTGAATTATAATAGCGGAGGATGCTTTTCGCAAGGATATTTCGACAAAAAAAGGGGCGAGCCGGAAAACTCGCCCCAATAAGGAGTTACATTGAAGTATGTATCTTAGGATTTTGTCGGTCCGATAATCGTAACAACCGGGTTATTAAGATATTTTTTCGCCCACTCGATTATCTGATCCTTGTTCACGGCGTCGATACGTTCGAGATAGATATCGTCGTAATCGTAACCGAGGCCGTAAAGTTCGTTAAGTGCCGCGGAAACGACGTGGTTTTCCTGCTCCTGACGTCCGCGATAGAAGGATTCGCGCATACTGCGTTTGGCGCGGTCCATGTCTTCTTCGTTGAAGTCGCCTGCTTTGACCTTTTCGAGTTCGGTCATGATTACCGAATAAACGGAGTCGTAATTGTCCGGGCTGGTTTGGGTCATCACATAGTATGTCCCCGCCTCCGGGCCGATGAAGGTGCTTCCCCATACGAGATACACCAGATCGCGAACGCCGCGAAGTTCGTTATGAAGCCTTCCGCCCTTGGTTCCGGATAGGAAGCCGTTCATCACCCGCATGGGATAAGTCTCTTCCGAACCGAGTTTTGGCGCGGGGAAGCCTATCATGAGGGTGATTTGGCCGCGGTCGGTTTCTTTGTAGAAATCGAGGGGTTCTGTATTTGGCTGATGCTCCACAACCTCCGGGAATTCTACATTAGTAGGCTTATATTTGCCGAAATACTTCTCAATCTGACTAAGCATCTCATCGGTAGGCATAGGCCCGGAAATGGCTAAGGCGCAGTTGTTCGGGGCGATGTATTTGCGATGGAAATCCACGGCATCGTCGCGGGTGAGATTCATAATCGACTCTTCGGTGCCGGTGGGATTGCCGCCGTAGGGATGATCTCCGAAGAATTTCTCGCGGAAGTAGTAGAATGCCTCGCTCGACCAGTTGTTCTGCTGGGCGGCGAGTTTCATCATTGCCTGACGTTTGAGTTTTTCCTCGGATTCTTTTGGGAATGTTGGCTCGAAAGCCATTCTGGCAATCAGCTCCATGGTGGCGTCCATGTCCATTGGCAGGAATGTGCCTTCGACCGAGATGGTATTATTTCCGCTTCCGGTCGATACATTGTATCCGTTCCAATCCATGTATTCCTGAAGCAAATCCGGTGTGGGATAGCCTTTGACCCCTTCCGCCATGTAAGTGGCGGTGAAATCGCTGAGTCCGACTTTGCCCTCCGGCTCGAAACGAAGACCCCCCTCGAAGAACATCTGAACATTGAGATGTGGGACGTTCGGATTCTCGGAAAGAAGGACGACCATTCCGTTATCCAGCTCGTGCTTTTCGAACTCGATGCCGCTACGCCCTTTGGAGACCATTTCCCGTTCACCTTTTTCGAGCGGCGGGTGCAGGACGCTGACCGTCATAGTCCGCGGAAGAATGTAGTCTTGAGTAACGCGTTGTATATCCTTCGGTTGAACAGACGTATACGGCTCAATGAGGAAGTCTATGGCGTATGGCCTGCCGTAGATCATGTAGTAATACTGCATTGCCGAAGTTTGGCCTTCGACCGTCTCGTTTTCATACATAAGGTTCTTTATTAGAAGACGTCTCTGACGTTCGACTTCCCGTTCGGTAACACCCTGTTTCTTAATTTTGTCGATTTCTTCCCAAATAGCATTGAGGATAGCGTCCCGGTCGGCGTAATCGAAATTTGAGACATTTATCATAAACTGGGCGGGAGTATCTCCTGGATTGGAATGATAAGCGCTAACCGAACCGCAGAGCTGTTCTTCAGTTATAAGCCTTCTGTAGAGTCTGCTGGTTCTTCCGTCGGTGAGGACATCGCTGAGAAGGTCCAGCGGCCAGCTGTCGACGTGGCCCTTATCTATTCCTCGCCATGCGATTTTCATTTCGGAAGATTGAATTGGTGCTGTTGCTTCGGAATATCTTCCGACAATCTGAGCCGGTTCTTCGGGAAGGACATGCACCGGATGAGTGGATCTTTCCCAACCGCCGAAAAAGCTGTCCACAGCGGCTTGGGCCTGTTCAAAGGTCAAATCACCTGCTATGGAGAGAATAGAATTATCCGGCGAATAGTATCGGTAGTAATATTCCTCGAGATCTTCCTGAGTAATTGCAAGGAAATTTTCGATGTATCCAATAATCGGATATCGTGCAGGATGTGTTAGGAATGCGGTCTGGTAAAAGAGATCCCAAATCATGCGTCCGGGTTCTTCTTGATTTTTGTAAATCTCCTGGGTGATGACGCCCCTTTCGCGTTCGACTTCGACTGGATCGAGGGCGCATTTGGTAACGTTATCCGATAGCATTTCCAGCTGTTCTTCGAAAGCCTCGCTTGTGCCGGTGATATAGTAGCATGTAACATTTCTGCTGGTATATGCATTGGATGTGGATCCTAGGCCTGCGAGCATATCTTCGTATTCCTCCTCGCTACGTTTAGTTGTAGTTCCACCGGAAACGATATGCTCGAGATAATGGCTTATCCCTGCCCCAAGGAATTCGCCCTCATACATACTTCCGGTTTTGACCACAACGCGCATACTCACGACCGGTGCGGTGTGATTTTCCCAGAACAGGCATACGAGGCCGTTATCCAACGTCCACATTCTGACAGGTGGGTAATTCACGAGGGAATCTGGAACCAGCTCGCGGAAAAGGGCAGGCTCATCTTCGAGAATGAAAGGTTCTGTGCCCAAAAGGCCGCAAACCATTGCCAATAGAATAATGGGGATAAATCTAATCTTCATCATTTCTCCTGCTTAAAGGTATTCAATCCCGCCAATATATCGATTAATATGAATAATTCAATAGATGTATTGGGCGAAGGGGATTTTTCTTCTCTTTCACCATATTACAATGGAAAGGTGAATGCTCTGCGCAAGTTGGTTTTGTCGAACTTGATTCTCGAAATGTTCTTCTGGTTCTGATCGTTCGTTTTCTTTTCGTTTTGATTTTGGGTGCTCATCGTGGCCTCCAGCTTGATAAATTGATTAATACAACCTAACCTCAAAGGAAAAGATAAGCACGTTTTTCTAAATGTCAAGGTCTTTTTACATTTAGTCTGAAAAATTATTCATTTTGTCCAAAAGAAAATCCGAAGATTGCTCCTTCGGATTTTCAAAATCGAGTATTATCGAGTATTATTTAAACTTAAAACTCTTTTTCGATGTATTCCATGATCATGGACGCAGTTCCTTTTGACCGGAAGGCTGTGATATATTCCTTTGCGGAAATGTAAGCGTCTTCTGCGATTTTGTCCTTATATTTTTGGTCCATTTTATCGAGGTCGGATTTGAATTGCTTCGTGGCTTTTTTGATATCGACACCGTTAGTGTCCGCCCAGCGTTTCATCGATTCAAAAAGGTCGAAGGGGAGGTTGCGGTGTGCTATATTTTGCCAGTTTGTGCCTACATTGCCCTTGCGAATGCCGTAATCGGTGAATTTGCCTATCATAGACAGGGGAGTTCCGGTGATTCCGTGTTGAGCTATTGCGACTCCATAGGGTCTTATGGCCGTAAAAATCTCCCCCGTGCGGTCTAGGTTAATATGAACTTCTTCATCGGCGCGGTAGTTGCCGTGCTTTGAGCCGTTTGATATTGCCAACAGATTAGGGGAGTGACCGGCGTCCGTTAAATCGGCAATAAAAGAAACCGCTTCTTCGACAGTGGTTAATTTACCGAGAGTTCCGGCGATTTCTCCGACTTCAACTTCAAGGCCGAAATTATGTTCTGAGATTTTTTTTGCGAGGCGTATCGTGATTTCAGTATTATCCGGCAGGAGGTTATGGGAAGCGTCGATGGAGAAACTTGTGAACCCGGCTTCTATTTGAGCCTGAATCAATTGGGCGGTTTCATCTATGGAGGATTGCTCAGTGTCCTTCACTGTAAGATGGTCGGCATGGACGAAGAAGGGAACAGTCAGGCCGGTTTCTATAGCGTATTGGAAACATGTTTCGGCGTATATCTGTGGGGTTTGGCCAGTGTAACCGCCGTCGATACCTCCTTCGGTTTTGGCAAGTTCGAAACCGACGACGGCATCCAGTTCCTGAGCGGCGCGCATGATACCGGGAATCACGTATGGCAGACGGCAGTTCGCGGCCATGATAATCGTCCGCTCGTCTATGAGGGCGTCGAAGACATGCCGGGAATTGACTACTGGCAGACGTCTTCCATCGAGGACTTTTCGGGCGTTCTCGGGCACGATGCTGAGCATTTTTTCGAATCGATCCATAGATTTCCTCCAGTTAAAAATCACGACAATATAAAATATCTCTTCAAAAAGTCAAGGTCTCGATTTTCCACGCGCCCGGGGCGTCGCATTCCGCGAGGATCGGGCAAAAAACTTATCGTCACTCCACAAAATTTCTCCTCCGATCCTCACGGAATCCGTCCTGCCGGTTCGATAATTCCAAATTGGACGGGTAATCGAAAACTGATATGCTAATCTTCATTGTGCACTGACATCATTGCCGGCAGGACGGGGTCGGCCGCCAAACCCACTTATTGAAAAAACGCGAAAATTCCCCCATGGCGGCCGACCGCGACGCCCCTTTTGGGTGATATTAGATTTTGCGTTGACAATGGAGCTATCGGCCTATATTTTGTCTATCTAACTATCTTGATTTGGAAGATGGCATTTTACAACAAGGGATGGAAACAGGATGAAAACAGATATGAAGAAGATACTGGTTATAGGCGCTTGCGGGCAGATAGGAACTGAGCTGACCAGAGCATTACGGGAAAAATACGGCAACTCGAATGTGGTAGCGTCTGACATCAGACGTCCCACGGAGGGCGAACTTGCTGATGGACTATTTGAAATAATCGACATCACGAAGGTCGATAATGTCGAGCGGGTCATAGAGAAATACGATATCGACACGGTTTATAATATGGCGGCGATTCTGTCTGCCAATGGCGAGCAGAACCCTTTCCTGTGCTGGGATGTCAACATGAATGGGGTTTTGAATGTTCTGCAGTGCGCTTCCAAATACCGTTTAGTGCGGATTATCATGCCGTCGTCTATCGCTGTTTTCGGACCGGATACGCCAAGGCTGAATACTCCAAACGATATTATACTGCGTCCGACCAGCATGTATGGCGTAACGAAGGTCTGCGGAGAGCGGCTTTGCGATTACTATGTCCAGAGGTTTGGTATCGACGCCAGAGGATTGCGTTATCCGGGAATTATTTCCGCGGAAACACTTCCCGGCGGTGGGACTACGGATTATGCCGTGGAGATATTTTACAAAGCCATCGAAGAGGGCAGATACACATGTTTCCTCGGCCCGGAAACCCGTTTGCCGATGATGTATATGCCGGACTGCATCAAGGCGACCATCGATTTAGCTGAAGCTGACTTCGGCAAGCTAATTCATCATAATGACTTTAATCTCGCGGCTTTTAGTGTTACGCCGGCGGAGATGGCGGATGCTATCCGCAAATACATTCCGGAATTCGAGATAGATTATAAGCCGGACTATCGCCAGAAGATTGCCGACTCGTGGCCGGAGAGCATCGACGATTCCGTGGCCAGAAAAGAATGGGGATGGAACCACGACTGGGATCTGGATTCCATGACCCGCGATATGCTGGACAAACTTCGCAAACGTTTCGAGGAGGGAAAGCTTTATAATTGATGATTTGGGATTTAGGATTTAGGAATGGGCGTTGCGGGGGTTTCATTATCCAGACCGAATCCTAAGTCGAAGCAATCAAATGCAAAAGGCGTCAGAATCAAAATGAATAAATCATCAATCATAATTCATAACTCATAACTCATAACTCAAATGATCATCGGGATAGGCATAGATATTATAGATAACGAGCGAGTGAAGAAAATCGCGGAAGAATACGGCGACGATCTGCTTTCGAGACTCTTCACCGAGCGGGAAATCGAATATTGCAACGCGAAAAAATCGCCGGAAATCAATTTCGGCGCGAGATTCGCGGCCAAGGAAGCCCTGCTCAAAGCCCTCGGAACAGGTCTTCGCGGAGAAATCCACTGGAAGGAAATCGAGGTCATTCACGACAGCATGGGCAAGCCCTCGATAAAACTGGACGGTGCCGCGGCCAAATCTGCGGACGAACTTGGAGTAAAACGCGCGAATCTGTCTCTATCGCACACAAAAGACTACGCCTTGGCAGTAGTTATTTTGGAAGATTAAGAGATTTATCAAGTGATCCAAATCGATGAAAATGGAATTAACACCCTTCGAACCCTGGTTTCATTACCTCAAGATGAGATTGAAAGGTTTTTCAATAGCGAAATTGCAGCAAAACGATTAGATGTCGAGGTTCTTTCAGACTACAAGTTGTTTCTCCAAGACAAGCTACAAATAGCTTCCGACAAGTATTCATCTTGCATAAAAGAGGTTGTTAGTTTGATTGATAAAGAGTTAACAAACCGCGAAGAAACGGAACCTCTGATAATTAAATTATGTGAATCTCTTTCTGAACTGAACGAAGAAAAAACTCGAATTGAAGATGAAATCGACATTCTAAAGAATAAACTAAAAGGTTATCTTAATAAAGGTAATGCTATCCATGGAAGGTTTAAAGTAACATATAGACCGGGGTTCCCATACCTCAAGGTAATGAAGAAATCCCTTTTAGCGGAACAGTTTCTTTCATCACAACCTGATCGAAAAAAAATTCGCCAGTGGTTCGATGAGCATGGTGAATTATTGCCTGGAACAGAGTTGCGAACACAGAAGGATACTATTATCGTTAGGGATCGGCAGTTTAAGGAGTAGCTATCAAAGACATTAATGAGTAGTTTTGAGTATGATTTGAAAAACGACAATAAACAGGAGGACTAAAATGCCGAACATGGGCGACTACGACAAAATCTACAAGGATTTCACATGGGACAAAGCTAAAGAAATCCTCGGGTATAAAGACGGCGATCCGATAAACATCGGATGGTATTGCTCCGACAGAATCTGCGAGCAGGGGCATGCCGAAAAAACCGCCATGATTTGGGAAGGTTTTACCGGCGAGGTGAAAAAGTTCACTTTCGACGAACTGCGAATTAACTCGAACACCTACGCTCAATATCTCCGCGACCTCGGAATCAAAGAACGCGACCGCGTATGCCTCTTCATGGACAAGATTCCCGACCTCTATTTCGCCTTCCTCGGAATTCTCAAACTCGGGGCGATTGTTCAGCCTCTATTTTCAGCTTTCGGCGAGGAATCATTGCAGACCCGTATGGAAAGCGCCGGCTCGGTGGCCGTTCTCACGACGAAAAAGCATTTCCGCAAGGTCAGAAGAATTACGGAACAGCTTCCCGAACTCAAACACATCATCATTGTCGATGACGATCAGGTGCCCCTGGAAGGCATCGAGAAATCCTTCATCCTCGGGAAATCCAAGAAAGTCCTCGATTTCGAATCCGTGGAAACCGGCCCGGAATCCCCTTCGGTTTTGCATTATACCTCCGGAACCACCGGCAAACCCAAGGGCGCTCTTCATGTCCACAGCAGTCTTCTGGCTCAGCATGTTACATCCAAATGGGTGCTTGACCTTCGCGACGACGACATCTACTGGTGCACCGCCGACCCCGGATGGGTTACCGGCACGAGCTACGGCATCATAGGCCCGTGGAGCCTCGGCGTTACGCAGGTGATCTACGACGGCGGTTTCGGAAGTGCGAAATGGTATCAGGTCCTTCAGGATCACAAAGTTACGGTCTGGTACACCGCTCCGACAGCCATCCGCCTTCTCATGAAAGACGGCGCGGAACTGGTCAAAAAATTCGATTTGCCGAATCTCCGCCATATGTGCAGTGTCGGCGAGCCTCTCAATCCCGAAGGCGTAGTCTGGGGCGAAGAGGCTTTCGGAATGCCTTTCTACGATACATACTGGCAGACCGAAACCGGCGCTCAGGTAATCTGCAACTACCCCGGAATGAAGGTAAAACCCGGTTCCATGGGACGACCCTTCCCCGGTATCACTGCGGTCGTTCTCGATCTGAAAACTCACGAGGTTATCAATGAGACTCATAAAGTCGGACTTATCGCTCTCAAACCCGGATGGCCCAGCATGATGCGCGAATATTGGGGGGCTCCGGAAATCTACAAATCCAAATTCATCAACGGCTGGTATATCTCCGGTGACCGCGCAAGCATCGACGAGGACGGCTATTTCTGGTTCGTCGGGCGCGATGACGATGTCATCAATACCGGCGGCCATCTCGTAGGTCCCTTCGAAATCGAATCCGCTCTGGTCGAGCACGAAGCTGTCGCCGAAGCCGCCGCTGTAGGCAAACCCGACCCGGTGAACATGGAAGTCGTCAAAGCCTTCGTCGCCCTTAAACCCGGCTACGAGCCCAGCGGCGATCTCGAACTCAAAATCATGAACTTCATCCGCAAAAGGCTTTCGCCGCTGGCCATGCCTCAGGAAATCGAGTTCATGGAGAAACTCCCGAAGACCCGTAGCGGCAAAATCATGCGGCGCCTTCTCCGCGCACAGGAATGGGGCGAGGAAATCGGCGACACATCGACATTAGAAGACGATTAGGGAGGAAAAATGACATTGGCATTAGAGCCCGAAAGAATTTGGAAAAAGCTGAATAAACTTCAAGCTTCCTCAAAGCGTGAAGTGTTTGATTATATAGAGTTCAGGCAGAATCTAAAAGGGTTTCCCGAGTCACGAGAAGAAGCGATTGAATGCATTGCCAAAATAGACAAAGACGAATTGCATGATATTCTTCGATTCATTGAGTTTGTCGATCAGAAGCATCGATACGAAAGGAAACTAAACTCAAAAGGGTTCAAATTCGATTGGGCCGGCGACCTTGCCGAACATAAACACGAATTCGGTTCGGTTGAACTACAACATAAGGCATCTGAATGGCGATGAATACCCTTGTGGACACGAATATATTCCTCTCTATCCTGCTTGATGAGGATAAGGCCTCGATATGTAAACAATACCTCATTGATGCTGAAGGGAAACTCTTTATATCAGATTTTTCCCTCCATTCTATCGGTGTTATTACGTTCAGGTTAGGGAAAAAGGATACATTCGATAAATTTGTTGCCGACATATTGCCAATGGTCGAAATTGCCTCTTTGCCGTGGAATTCTTATAATAGACTAAGAAAAAACTCAAACGACTTCAGTCTGGATTTCGACGACGCTTATCAGTTCGGAGTCGCGATTTCGAACAATCTAAGCATTGCGACTATGGATAAGGACTTTAGAAAAGTTGAAGAAATAGTCCCAGTTGAGTTTTTATAAAGAAAACACCAAGGTCTCGAATGCAAACAGTTGAAAAAATAGCAGATTTTCTCTCGAACAGGCTCACTCCAAGAGGCATCGATGTCGAAATACTGATCATCTTCGGTTCGAGAGCTGATGGGGGTGGAGATAGGGACAGTGATATTGATTCCCCTGTCGTTTCATCTTCCTTTGAAGGCAAAGACCTCTACGAAAGAGCTGAACTGACGTCAATCCCTGTCGCTGAGACAATCTGGATGTTCGATTTTCCTAAAGACCTCATTGTCCTAACACCCTCGGAGTTTTTAGCCGAAGATAGGATGATATACGTCTCGATAAAAAATGGAAAAACACTCATTTCAAACTAAAACGAAAAGATAGGAGCACAAAATGGACGAACTCGAAAAAAATATTCTCGAATACGTAATCGATGAATACCTCGAGGAAGAAGACGAAGACGAAATCGGGGTCGAAAGCCCCCTTATCTCATCCGGTATCGTGGACAGCTTCAGCATGGTTAGCCTGAAGACCTTCCTCGAAAGGAAATATCAGATCTCCATTCCGGACGACAAAGCCACGCCGGAAGATTTCGACACGGTCAAAAGCATCGCCGCGAGAGTCCGCGAAATCAAAGGAATGTAATTGGGATTTGAGATTGATGAACCCCGATTTATGATTGGCGGTCGTTCAATCGAAAATCACAAGATGTCTGCGAAATGGGGATTGCGCCTAATGGCCGGTCCCCATTTTGTGTTCTATGTTTCAAATTCGAGGAGAATTAAAAAACCCCTATTGAATTTTGAAAAATTTATGTTATTTTAGAATCCATAGATTTGGCCATATCGAATCTTTGATTCGTCGTTTATAATAAATAATCGAAAGTAAACTGGAGTCGAAATGCATTTACTCGTCTTAGTCCTGGAACAGAATGACAAATTGCCCGAGATTCTCGAAAGGCTCTATTCCGTTGGGGTTAAGGGGACTACCGTAATTAACTCCGTCGGGATGGGCAGACTGCTGGCTCAATACGGCAAAGATTCCCCGGTTGGAAAACTCGTGAAAGAGAAACTTCGCAAAGGCAACTACACGAACAAAACCCTTTTCGCGGTAATCCGCTCGGAAGATGTCCTCTATGACGCCATCGACACCATAAACGAGACAATCGGCGACCTCGAAAAACCCGGCACAGGGATCATGTTCACTATCAAGCTGGACAAGGTTTTCGGGCTTATGTAGCTCATGGGCTGGCATTTAGCCAAATACGAACCAGCGCCCTTCTTACCGTCATGGCTGTATCTAACTCTGGCGGTCGGATAGGTTTGATTCGAAAAAATCAATATTAAAGCAATGAAACTCCTCAACTTCGCTAATCAACAAATCTCAAAATAACAGCGGCAAAAAACCGCGCAAAGGAGGCAAAATGGCCTACAGTGACAAATCAAGAGAGCATTACAAGGGCGTCCTTAACGAAATCAAAGAGCAGGGACTATTCAAAGAGGAACGCTTCATCTGCAGTCCTCAGGACGCCGATATCAAAGTCGAATACCCCGAAGGCGCACCGCAGAAGGAAGTAATCAACATGTGCGCGAATAACTACCTCGGCCTTTCGAGCCATCCGGAGGTGGTCGAGGCCGCGCATAAGGGCCTCGAAGACCGCGGCTACGGGATGAGCTCCGTCCGTTTCATATGCGGAACTCAGGATATCCACCGCGACCTCGAACAGAAACTCACCAAATTCCTCGAAACCGAAGACACCATCCTCTTCCCAAGTTGCATGGACGCCAACGGTGGCGTTTTCGAAGCAGTGTTCAACGATCAGGACGTCCTCATCGCCGACAGACTTGTCCATGCCTCCATCATCGACGGCATGCGCTTATGCAGTGCCCTAAACGAGAGCTTCAAGCACTCGAACATGGATCATCTCGAACGCAAGCTCGAGACCTATCAGGACAAGCGTTTCCGTTGCATCGTTACCGACGGCGTCTTCTCCATGGACGGCGACACCGCCAAGCTGGACGAAATCTGCGACCTCGCCGATAAATACGACGCCATGGTCTTTGTCGATGACTCCCACTCCTCTGGCTTCCTCGGCAAAAAAGGCAAAGGCACCCACGAACTCAAAGGCGTCCTCGGCAGAATCGACATCATCACAACCACCCTCGGCAAAGCCCTCGGCGGAGCTTCCGGCGGATGCGTCTCCGGCAGGAAAGAAATCGTCGAGATGTGCAGGCAGAGGGCGAGACCCTATCTCTTCTCCAACGCCATGCCCCCCGTGGTAGTAGCCGCGGCCAACAAGGTCATGGATGTCGTTATGTCCTCGACCGAGCGCCGCGACAAACTCGAAGAGAATACCAAATTCTGGCGCGCTGGTCTCGAAGACGCAGGGTTCGATCTGGTCGATGGCGAAACCCCCATCGTGCCGGTGATGCTCTACAATGCCAAACTCAGCCAGGACATGTCCCGCGACCTCTACGAACGCGGCATATACGCGATAGGCTTTTTCTTCCCGGTAGTCCCGCAGGGCAAAGCGCGAATCCGCACGCAGATTTCCGCCGCCCACGAACGTCACCACCTGGAAAAAGCCCTCGACGCCTTCATAGAAGTCGGCAAGAAATACGACATCCTCGGCAAAGGCAAAAAGGAAATCATCGAGATGTATGGGATGTAAGCATTCGCGGTTTGCGAATTGCCAAAATCCACTTTCAACTCTACCCTCTCAACTCTCAACTAAAAAGGGCGACCACTCAGGCCGCCCTTTTAAAATCCAGTCATTGCGAGAGTTACCTCCCGAAGCAGTCTTTTCGAATAATTGGAGTAATATATCGAAAATGACTTCGCTACTGCACAAATTTTGTGCCATTTAGTCTAAGTTATTATCGTCCTATGTTTTGCACGACATACAACTGCTTTTGCATGACATACAACTCGATTTGCACGGCCTACAACTTCTTTTGTATAGCATACAATGTCATTTGCATGAGCTACATCGGCGTTTGCACGGCATACAAAGGCTTTTGCATGACCAACAATGCCATTTGCACGACCTACACCGCCATTTGCATGACCTGATACGCCACTTGCAAGGATAAGAACGATATTTTCACGTCCGTTCGGTCGCTGAGTTTTTTCGAAAGGCTCAGTAACCGATTTATCGAATCCACTTTCTCGAAGGGTTCGACAACTTCAAGCCATTTGGAGAAAATCAAAGATTGCGAATCTGCGAGAAGGGCCGTATATTCCTATCACAAAGGAGCAATATGAAAAAGAAAGCCTTAGTGACTGCGATAACATTTCCAGTCATTATTCTCGCGGCGATAGTCCCCATCGCCACCGAGCCGGAGCTTCAGGATGCCGTAACATCCCTTTCCTCGGGCGATACTCTTATGCTCTCCGCGGGGACTTTCGATCTAACATGGACCCTCTGGCTCGATGGCGGCCTCGAAAATGTCGCAATCATCGGCGCGGGGCGAGACGCCACAATAATCCGCGGGCCGGGGATGTCAGTCGATGACCCCGATGTCCCGCATCTGATATGGGTGGGCGGTGTCCGCCATCTTTACATCGCGGATTTGACCCTTCGCGACGTCTATTACCACCCAATCCAGATTTCCACAGGCGACGGCGCCTTCGCGCCCCATATAGACAACGTCCGCATAATCGATTCGGGGGAGCAGTTCATCAAAGTCTCCACTGGAATCGGCATGACCGCCTACTGCGACTCCGGCATCGTCGAGAACTGCGTCTTCGAATACACAGACCGCGCCCGATGGTGGTATACAAACGGAGTAGATATCCTCGCCACCGGCTGGTGGATAATCCGCGATAACCTATTCCTGCGTATTCGCGGACCCATAGGCGAACTTGCGGGCCCCGCCGTTCTCGCATGGCAGAACGCAATTCACACAACAGTCGAACGCAATGTCTTCATCGAATGCGATTTCAGCATATCCATGGGAAACTCCGCGGGGCCGGGCCCCTACGCCCGCGACGGCGAGACAATTTACGACAACCAGAACGCCATCGTCTGTAACAACTTCATCTACCGCGCGGAATCCGGCGACGTTGGAATCACTCTCAACAGAGCACGCGGCGCTGAGGTGCATCACAATACCGTCATCCTCAACGGCACCTTCCCGTGGAACATCGAATACCGCTACAGCTCCACAAGCGCGCTAATCTACAATAACCTATGCGACGGCGCGGTTTTCTCCCGCAATGGCGGTGTCGCAGACCTTGCCGGAAACATCATCTCCGCCGACGAAAGCTGGTTCGTGAATCCCTCCGCGGGAAATCTCCATCTCATATCCGGCACGGACGCCGAAAACGCCGCAGTTCCAATCCCCGGCTTCACAGTCGATGACGACATCGACCGCGAACCCCGGCCCTACGGCTCCGTTTCCGATGTCGGCGCGGACGAATTCATGCCCGGAACCTTCGTTCGCGACATATCCACAGAGACCGTGCAAACCCGCGGCCATCTCGGATTCTCCGACGGCAAAATGTTCTGGATAGGGGAGGTTATGCCCGAACGATTGGATATCTTCGATCTAACTGGAAGACGCGTGTTATCGGGCGCGACTGCAAACGTTCTTGGGAATGCCGAAAAATTGCCGACCGGAATTTATCTCTATCGTTTCGATTCCCATGGAAGAGAAGCTGGCGGCCGAATAGTTATTGTGAAGTAGAGGGAATTACATGACAAAAGCCTCGCCGCGCTTGTCGTTGCAACTCTTCACCTCACTGTCATTTCGAAGCGAAGGAAGAAATCTTCCCTTTACATTGCCGGAGCTATTAGACGAGAAGTAACAACGCGACGGCCGCGATTATTCCCAGCACCAACAGGACCACCAAAAGTTTGCTTGCTCTCTTTTTCTGCTTTTCTTCCGCCTCGGTGAGTGGCCGTATAAGGCCCTCCTCGGATTTCTTCTTTTCGATCATAGTGCCAATCCCGATACCGACTCCCACGCCGAGCGCAGGGCCTATACCTATTAAGCCTAAGGTGCCGGTAGCAATGCTCAGCGGCACTCCCACTCCGGAGAATACGGCTATACAAATCGCCGTCCACACCCCAACAAAGTGGCCTTCTGGGTATTTTTTCTGCTCATCCATTTATCCAACCTCCATAGGTTAAGTTTCGCCTGTATCAATAATAGCATATCCCTTTCATGACCGCAAGAAGGAAATGCAATAGGAGAATTATAAAATGGTTGGCTTCCCAACCTCCGAACTATAAAAATCCCCTCCACAAGAGGGGTGGCGCAAAACGCCGGAGTGTTTAATATAAAAAAGGGCGGCCACATAGGGTCGCCCCTACACGAAACGATCCTGATTTTACAATCCCATCTCCGCGCGGATTTTTTCGAGATTTTCGCGGAGCTGTGGCTCGTTCTCGAAAACGGACAGGAGGATTTCGCAGGGGTAATCGTCGCAGTGGGCGCAATTTTCGACACCGCGCGCCCGGGCGCATTTACGGATTACGCAGTCGGCGCATTCGGAAAAAATCCTGCCGTCGTTGAGACAACCGTCGCAATCGGTAATATCCTCGGGCGCGTAATCCATGCCGTATTGCTCGACACAAATCCGCGCGATCTCGACTCGCTTGGACTCGCGTTCGACCGGGTCATCGATACGCGTGGCGACGTAAATAGGGCATTTTTCGCAGATCAAACCGCAATACGCGGGCTTTTCATCCATGATTTACTCCTTGCCGACACCTGCGGGCGACCTCCACAGCCGCCCCGGCAGGGCCGGTTCCAACTTGTTCAACGTGCCTTCGGCACGATTCACTTCAGTAAAAAGGGGTTATTTCTATTTCCCGAAGCGAGTCCGCTCCGTGGGATTTCCCTTTGGTCGCGAAGCGTCGAGCACAATCATCACCGGCATTGCCGGCGGCATTGCCGCTACTTAACTATCTCAATCCACACCGGCCCGGTAATCGCGCCCCACGAGCCGTCCTTGACATGGCAAACCCAGAGCCACACGCGCACATTGAACGCCACCGACATATCGAAGGGCAGACTGGGCACCTGAGGCTCTATCGGATCGACCGGGCGCACCGGCACGGTATCGTCGCCCATAGGCCCTTCCGCGAGGAAAATCGCCACGCCGTCGGCATCGGGGTTGACATCGCCGCGAATGCTCGCCGCGTTCCCGACACCCTCAACGACCAGCAGATTCGCGACCTCATCCTCCCAGCTCTCCGGCGCGCCCGGCTCTGGGTCGCCCGGAGTCCAAATCTCGCTCGATGGCACGAAGCCCAAATCCTTCAGCTTCGGGTCGTCATCGCCCCAGATTAGGCAGGCTATCTTGTAAATCAACCTCAGCCGCTCGGTGTCCTCGTCAAAATACTTGTGCTGGAGCGCGTATGCGTCGTCGGTTTCCCTGTCCTCGATGCCCGCCGCCTCCAAAGCCTCATTGAATTCGTCGCGGTAGATCGTGAGCTGGTCGATTATCGCCTGCGCGATAACCCGCTCGTCCCCCGCCGCGTCAAGCTTGTCGTGCGTGAAGATCATAGCGTCCGCGGCCTCTTTGAGCGCTTGATACGTTCGCGGCGTCGAAATCTTGATGCCGTATGACGCCAGCAGATGATTGTCCGGCGGATACAAGTCCAGCTTGGCCTGCAGGATCTCCTTCGCCTTCTGGTAATAATCCAGGGCGACATCGAACTTGTCTCGAAGGATGATTCGCGCGTCCTGCGATTCCCCGTCCTCCACGGTGGCGGCGGTTACGGCGTCGGTGAAACGCGTGTAACAGCTCTGCGCCCACGCCAATATCGCGCCGAGAATACCCAACACGGCGGAATACGTGTCGATATTATTCTGCATGCGCATGAGGCGATACAGCCGCACCTCCTTACTGTCGTGGGGTAAGTTATTGTCATGCGGTTCAGCCATTTGGCCCTCCTTTGAAAATGTTTATTCCTCGGACGAGTCCCCCCCGCCCGATGGGTTGGTTTCAATTTGTTCTTCGAGTTTTCTCTTTGCGAGTTTGAGATTGTGTATTGCCTCGACAAAGTCCGGTTTCAGTTCGATAGCCCTGTCGTAATCCGCGATCGCATCTTCGTATCGTTCAAGGTTATATTTCGCGGCGCCGCGGTTGACAAACGCCTCGGTGTAGCCCGGTTTTAGTTCGATAGCCCTGTCGTAATCCGCAATCGCTTCTTCGTATTGTTCGAGTTCGTCTTTCGCGACGCCACGGTTGTTGAACGCCTCGGCGAAGTTCGGATTCAGGCGTATAGCATCGTCGTAATCCGCAATCGCTTCTTCGTATCGTTTGAGTTTACCTTTCACGACGCCCCGGTTGTAGAACGCCTCGGCGAAGTCCGGTTTCAGCTCGATAGCCCTGTCGAAATCCGCAATCGCTTCTTCATATCGCATAAGTTTGTCTTTCGAGGAGCCACGGTTATTGAACGCCTTGGCGTAGTCCGGTTTCAATTCGATAGCCCTATCGTAATCCGCAATAGCATCTTCGTATCGTCCGAGTTTGGCTTTCGCAACACCGCGGTCGTAGAGCGCATAGGCGGCTTCGGGATTATCCTTTCCAAAAAAGACTATTGCAGTATCATAATCGGCGATTTGATCTTCGGTTGTGTATTTTTCGGAATTGCCTTTTGCGACGCCGCGGTTGGCAAACGCCATGGCGTATTTCGGTTTCAGCTTCATGGCCTCGTTATAATCGACAATTTGGTCTAAGGGAGTGTATTTATCAGATTTACCTTTCTCGATGCCGCGATTATTGAAGGCTGATGGTTTTGCTGGGTGATTATAATCCATAAAATCAATTGCTTTAGAATAATAAGATATTGCGGAGTCCGGATTGTCATTAATCGTCGTATCACCATCAGAATAATACTTTCCGATTAACCAATATGGATATCCGCTTTCAGGCGCTATTTCGAGGTATTCTTCTAATCTTGACTTTAGTCCCTTTCTATCTCCCTTTTTATTAGCGATGCAGATTCGAGCAAAAATCAATGGATCTTCTATTTTTGAAATATCGAGATCCATATCCTTCGCAAATTCCTCATTTGCAGGATAAAGGCCTGCCTCAACTAAAGACTCAACTCGTTTCGTGCTTTTTTCCGCCTGGTAAGCGAAAAAACAAGAAAGCCCGATAGCAACAACCCCGACAATAACAGAAACGATATTTCCTACCTGAAATGGCCTTTTGGGATTTTTCACAGTTTTTTGAGTTCTTCCGAACCACAGACCGCTAATTATTCCCCAGAACCACATATTATCGCCTCCCCGCCGCCATGCAGAGGGTGATCACTGCGAGTAGTAATATGATCCATTTTTTCATTTTGTCTCCAATTTCGTTTATACGGGCGATTCGCCCGACAAAATAGTCAAAAACCTTTAAAAATCGCGCTTTCCCCGCGTTTCATCGGGCGGCAACCTCGATAAAACGCTGCTCTTCCGGCCTGCTATGGGCGTTTCCCGCATCGCATCGGCGGCAAACCGCACCGCGTCGGGCGATTTCCACGTTCCAATGGCCGCGAACCTCGTTAAATCGGGCGTCCTCTTCATTGAAACGGCCGTTACCCTCTGTAAAATGGGCGTTCTCTTCAATGCAATGGCCGTTTTCTTCGTTACAATGGACGATACCTTTTCATATATCGCCCTCTGAAGAGAGGGGATTGGCCTCTGCAATGAAGAAAACCACCTCCGTGGCGAGGGGATTTGCCATTGCAGAAAAGAAAACCGCCTCTATAGAGAGGGGATTGGCCGTCGCATTCAAGAGAACCAGCGCCGCATAGAGGTAAATGCCTGTTGCGACCGAGTGATCCGCCACCGCATCGAGGGGATTGGCCATTGCGACGCGGTTCCCCCTCGCCGTATGCCGGAAAATTTTTTAAAGAACAGGGTTATTTCAATCGGCCCGATGGCCGGGTTAATCGCGAGTTATCGCCGCCCGAGCCATCTACCTAAGAACTGCAACAAGCCACCCAACATAACATAACCAGATATTGTTTCGAACATAACAGCTAATTTTGATGCAAAACAGCAGGGAACGAAATCACCGAAACCTAAAGAGCTAAATGTTACAGTTGAGAAATAGGTCAGGTTGAAAAGCATAGATAGAGCCTTTTTTGGTGATAAGAAAAAATTCATCGTTGCAATTTTTTGGTTATCAAAAGAATCGTAACCTAATAGCCATAAAAAGAAATATATTAACGAAAATAAGACTATTATCTCAAAACCAGATTTTGCCCAGGTGAAAAGGCTCCTGCCGTAATCTGAAAGGTCACCCCAGATCTTGAACCAAAATTTTCCAAAATGAGAGTCTTTTGTTTTTTCTTGCCAATACCATTTCAACTGCTGTGTTTCTACGAAGTTTTTTAATTCAGGATTACCATTCCAGTTTGGCGCAGAGGTATCGATTCCGAGAAAAATTGAGTTTTCGTTAAAAGTAACTTTCTCTAAACCCGTGTTTTTGAAAGATGCTTTGTAGCAAATAGCGCCGTCGAAATGGGCATTACTGCAATCCGCGCCATCGAAATGGGCATTTTCGCAGTTGGAATCTTCAAAACTGGTGTCAATACAGTCAGCTAACTTGAAAGAACTACCCCATAAATCCGTTTTTTTAAAATTTACGCTTTGGCAAATAGCATTATCAAATGATGTCTCTTCGCATATTGCATCATAAAAATCTGCGGCCCAAAGTTGAGCACCATTGAAACGGGCTAAACAACAATCAGCGCAACAAAAATACGCCTTTTGAAAAAAGCCCCCTTCGAAATGTGCATCTTGGCAATTTGCGCCTCTTAGGTCTATAGCGCTTTCTCTTCCAAAACGCCAGTCTTCATCTGTAAATTCCATGTAATATTGGAGACCATAACTACATAATATTTCTAAGGTTTGGGTGAAAATATCTTGGGCTACTCTTTCCCATGCCGCTTGATATTCCTCGCGTTTTCCAAACCCTTCTAATGATTTGTCTATCTTCTCTATTTCGGGTAGGAGAACGGATTCGATATCCTTTAAACGTTTCGTGAGTAGTTCCTGAAATGTAGTGCAGCCTTCGAGGCCACCCGATAAAATCTCGCCGCCGGTGACTTCGCCGGTTTCGGTGTCGCGGGTGAAGGAGCCGGGTTCGAGGAGGGGTTTTTCCCAGCGTTTCCAGAGGGCGTAGATCATCTCGTCCGAGTATTTCTCGCGAAGGGCGGTCAGTTGCCTTTCTTTGTATCGGCCTTCAAGCTCTTCTAATTGTGCGTCTGTTAGTGGTTCCATCTATGCTCTCAGTCGTGCGTCGGTTTGGTTTGGTTGTTCAAATGTCCATGCCGGTGCACCGTCCCTTCGCGGGTGGGCGAGGGGGCGAATTTAGTTTTATTTCCGGCGGTGTTTTTCATTTGGTTAAAATAAATAAAATGTGTGAGGGAGGGCATGTCAAGCAAAAAGTGGCATGGGCGCAAAAAAAGGGCGACCACATGGGGTCGCCCCTACATATCGAACATTTATACTTCTCAAAGCGAATCGTGCCGCAGGCACGTTGAGCAAGTCGAAAACAGCACTGCCGCTAGCCGAGGAAGGGGTATTTGTAGTCCTTCGGGGGGACGAAGGTTTCCTTCACCGTGCGGGTGCTTACCCAGCGGGTCAGGTTGGCTTTGCTTCCGGCTTTGTCGTTGGTGCCGGAGGCTCTCGCGCCGCCGAAAGGCTGTTGCCCCACCACCGCGCCGGTGGGTTTGTCGTTGATGTAGAAATTCCCCGCCGAATTGCGCAGGGCGACGATGGCCTTGTTCACGGCGTATCTGTCGATTCCGAAAATCGCGCCGGTGAGGGCGTAGATGCTGGTTTTGTCGCAGATCTCCAGCGTCTCCTCGTATTTGGACGGGTCGTAAACGTGAATCGTCAGCACCGGCCCGAAAATTTCCTCTTCCATGGTGCGGAAATGGGGGTTATCGGTGAGGATGACGGTCGGCTCGATGAAGTAGCCTTTGGATTCATCGTAGTTGCCGCCCATGATGATTTCTGCGTCGTCGGCGGCTTTCGCGAAGTCGATATATTCCGTGATAGTATCGAATGCGCCTTTGTCAATAACCGCGTTGATGAAGTTCCCGAAATCCTCGACAGTTCCCATCTTCATGGATGCGAGTTGTTCGTCAAGTTTGTTCCGAACCGCAGGCCAGATGTTGGCCGGAATATATGCTCTGCTCGCGGCGGAACATTTTTGTCCCTGATATTCGAAGGCTCCGCGGGCGAGGGCGGTCGCGACCTCATCGGTGTTGGCCGATTCGTGGACGAAGACAAAATCCTTGCCGCCCGTCTCGCCGACGATGCGCGGGTAGGATTTGTAACTGGCGATGTTTTCGCCGACGGTCTTCCACATATTCTGGAAAACGGCGGTGCTTCCCGTGAAATGGATACCCGCGAGATGCGGATCGGCCATGACATTCGGCCCGACCTGACTTCCCGACCCGGGGATGAAGTTGATTACGCCGTCCGGCAAGCCGGCTTCCTGGAAGAGCTTCATCAGGAAATAGCCGCTGTAAACGGAGCTGGACGCGGGTTTCCACAGGGAAACGTTGCCCATCAGCGCTGGCGCGGAGGGGAGGTTACCGGCAATCGAAGTGAAATTGAAGGGGGTCACGGCGAAGACAAAACCCTCCAGCGGGCGGTATTCCACGAAGTTCCACATGCCGGGGTTGCTTCCGGGCTGTTCCTCGTAAAGTTCCATGGCATAGTAGGCGTTGAAGCGCCAGAAGTCGATAAGCTCGCAAGCCGAGTCGATTTCCGCCTGGAAGGGGTTTTTGCTCTGGCCGAGCATGGTCGCGGCGTTGATTATGTAGCGATATGGTCCGGCGAGAAGTTCGGCGGCTTTCAGGAATATGGCCGCGCGAGTTTCCCATGGGGTTTCCGCCCAGGCTTCACGGGCTGCGAGGGCGGCGTTAACTGCCATCTGGATTTCTTCCGGGCCGGCCTTGTGATATTTAGCAAGCAGATGGCCGTGGTCGTGGGGGGAACGGCAATCCTCGGTATTGCCGGTTCTAATCTCTTTTCCGCCGATAATCAGGGGAATATCGAATTCCTTGGATTTCAAATCGGCGAGGGCCTTCTTCAGCATTTCCGTTTCAGGATTCCCCGGTGCGTAGGGTTTGACCGGTTCGTTTTCCGGTTTTGGAACTCTTAACTTTCCGTTGAACATGACAACCTTCCTTGTTTAAGCATTTAACATCATATTTATTAATCTTAGAAGAACCGATGTTTGATTATAAATAATGAAACTTCAGTTATCAAGGCAAATCAAAAAATTCACCCGACCTAACTCAAACAATTTTCAAGCCAATGTTGACATTTATTATTGGAATCAATATGATTGCAGGACAGAAAAGGAAGATTATAACGAAATGAACTCCGCCGAAGAAAATAGAAAAACTAATTTAACGGGTGAACACCTCCTAAAAGTCCTTCCCATTATTCACAAATTGCGGGATGCCAAATCCTCGACAGCCAAGTTCGAGCTTCTCGTGCAGGGCATTTACGAGGTCGGATGGCAGAGGGTGCATCTTTATGTGATGGATTTCGACAAGGGCGATCTTCGTTCCGCGGCTTCAAAAGGACTTACCGACGAAGAGGTTAGCAAAATACGCCAGAATCCCCTCAAGCTCAAGGACATCGAATATATCTTCCAACCCAAATATGACAAATTCAAAATCGGCAGAAGCTATTATTTCCCAAAAGATACCGAAGACAGCTTCATCGACAAGAAAAGATCCGACGGTGTTCAGAGTTCAAAGCACTACGATGGCCCAACGGCGTGGAACTCCGAAGATATTCTCTATTTCCCCGTCATTGACATCTACGGCAAGACCATAGGCGTGGTCTCCGTGGACGACCCCGCTGACGGCCGTCGTCCTACAGCGGAGAGTCTCGCGGTAGTAGAACTATTGCTGGACTATGCCACAGCTGTCCTCACTGAAACCGAATTTCAGGATTACTACGGCAAAACCCGCGGTCTGATTTCGCGCCTCTTCGATCTTTCTCCCGCGATGATTTTCGTCATCGATGAGAAAAGCAATATCATCGACATCAACGATTCCGTATCGAAACACCTCGGCTACATGCCCTCTGATTTGATTAACAAACGGGAGTCCGTGGTTTTTTCCTCCGATACTGAATTTGAACAGATGCTGAAAAGCCGCAACAACGGCGTTTTTAATGGCGAAGTCCTATTTGCCAAAAAGGACGGCACGGATCTCTGGGGTTTCGCCAGTAGTGTCCCTGTATTCGGCGTGGACGGCAAAATCGACGGTTACATAACCTCCGTTGTTGATATCACCGAATCGAAGCAGTTGCAAAGATATCTTATTCGCGCGGAAAAACTCGCCGGCATAGGCGTCCTGGCAAGCGGAATCGCCCACGAGATAAACAATCCCCTCTATTCCATTCTCGGTCTTGCCGAAGAGATAGCCGCCGATAAGCACGCATCAAAGAACATTCACTTATTAGCCGATGAAATCCTTCAGCACACCGAGGAAGCCGCGAGTATTGTCAAGAATTTATCGACCTATGCATATTCAGCAAAAAAAGAATCCGCAAGCTCCATTAATCTCAACGATGTGATTCAAAACGCTATAGGTATTCTGGAACGTTCTTCAGCCACAAAGGGAGTGATTTTCGATTTAGACCTGGGGGATTTGCCCGAAGTTCAAGCTTCGACGGGAGAGATAACACAGGTTTTTTCAAACGTCCTCACAAACGCGGTTGATTCTCTAGAATTCGGAGGTGTGGTAACCGTCAAAACTCGAATTGTCGGAGATAATGTCGAGTGTAGAATTCGAGATACCGGCCCCGGAATGCCCGAAGATGTAAAAGATAGGGTTTTCGAACCATTTTTCACAACAAAAGAAGTTGGCCAGGGAACAGGACTCGGGCTGTATGTATGTTACCGAATTTTAACTAAGCATCGTGGCTCGATTAGTGTCGAGTCTTCTTCATCCAAGGGGACTTGTTTCCTCATAACATTGCCAATTTATCAAGATGCAGACTGAACAGACAAAAATCCTTGTGCTAGATGACGAAGAGCGCGTCCGCAAGATAATCGGAATGCAGTTGGAACGCGAAGGCTATTCCGTTACGATGGTTTCGGGCGGGGATATAGCCATCGAGGAACTCGATAACGACCAGGAATTTCATCTGTTGATTTCCGATATTATGATGCCCGGCACCGACGGAATGCAGGTCTTGAAATACGCCGTCGAGAAGTATCCCCTAATGCCCGTAATCATGCTGACCGGAGTTGTAGATGTTGAAACAGCAGTCAACGTAATGCGTTCGGGAGCTTTCGATTATCTGATAAAGCCAATCACCCGCAAAGACCTTATACCCACAGTCGAAAAAGCATTATCTTACGGCCGGCTTCTTAGATACAACCGCAAACTCGAAAGGGAAAATAGAGCATATCAGGAAGAACTCGAAGAGCAGGTCGAGATAAGAACCCGCGAACTCTCCGAAGCCCTTAGCCAGCTTCGCATTATTCACATGGATACCGTCCGAATCCTGTCCGGTGCTATAGAGGAGAAAGACCCCTATATTAGAGGTCATTCAAACCGATGCCGTATCATGGCGCATCATGTCGCCAAAGCTCTGGGATATTCACAACGGCAACTCGATATGCTCGATTTCGGCTCTCTGCTTCACGATGTCGGGAAGATAGCCATCGACAGCAAAATCCTCAACAAACCCGCTCCCCTTAGCCCGGACGAGATGAAGCTCGTCCAGACCCATCCCCTTATCGGCGAACGGATTGTCAGCAAGGTCAGCTATTTTTCCGAGATCGTCCCTATGATAAGATGGCATCACGAAAGATGGGACGGCAGAGGCTACCCAGATGGGCTCAAAGGCGAGGAGATCCCCGTCGAGTCCAGAATCCTCAACGTAGTCGATTCCTATGACGCCATGACATCGGACAGGGCATACAGGATGGCCCTTTCTTCAAACCGAGCACTGGAAATCATCCGCCAGGAAGCTGGTTATCAGTTCGATACGGAGATAGTCGAACTCTTCCTGAAAGAGAAAACCTTCGAGCTGATTCACAGTTATTAAGCTCCCTCCAAATTACTTTAGCTGTCAAATGCTGACAATGAAAATATATCAGCATTCGTAAATCTATCCCCGAAAAGACAAAATTTGAATTTTGGCTAAGTTCCCCCTTGCATCGAAGGAAGGTTTACTATATTATTACATAATTTTGTAACGATCTTATTTGGAGAATATGCCCGACGAAACGAAAAAACGTGACGAGAGATGCAGAATCCATCTGGAGGTTTTCGAGGGCCCCCTCGACCTGCTTCTGTATCTCATCAAGCGCGATGAAATCGAGATTTACGACATCCCGATTCACCACGTCGTGAAGGAATACATCTCCTTTTTGGACGAAATGGATGTCCTCGATCTCGATCTAGCGGGGGAGTATCTACTCATGGCATCCCTCCTGATGAGCATCAAAGCACGAATGCTCCTGCCCAAACCGGAAATCGACACCGACGAAATCGAAGACCCCCGCCAAGAACTTGTGGATATGCTCGTCGAGTATCAGCTTTTTAAAAAAGTATCCGAAGAGCTTATGAAAAGACGCGAAGACCAGGAACGGCTTTTCCCGAAAGGCGCTAATCCAGACGCCGCCAATGTCTCCCAATATGCCAAACAGGAAGAACTGTTGACCTACGATTTCTATTCTCTGGTGAAAACCGCGTGGGATCTTCTAAAAAAACAGGATAGAATTGTCCCCGGTTTCAAAGGCGAAGACATCGATGTCGGACAGCGTATGAAAGAAATGATGGATTTACTCAGGGAAAAAGAACGCGCCCAGTTCATCGATCTTATGCCGGAGAAGACTACACCCATGATGTTCGTTGCGACTTTCATCGGCCTGCTTGAGTTGATTCGCGAAAAGCTCGTTCGAGTGTATCAGGGCGAGACATTCGGAAATATTTGGATTTACCCGATAGGGGAGGAAAAGTGAGCGAGTCTTTTAAGACCGGCATCGTCGAGGCATTGATTTTCGCATCTCCGAAGCCTATAAGTTCCAAAGAGATAGCTAAATTCGGCGAGATAGATTCCCCCAAAGAGGTGGAGAGGATTGTCGAACATTTAAACGAGACTTACGAGAAGAACCACCGCTCTTTCCGTATAAAAGCCATCGCCGGTGGATTCCAGTTCTTTACCATAAACTCATATGCCCCATATGTTTCCGAACTATTTCGTGATAAAAACAAATTCCGACTATCCAGAGCTATGCTGGAAGTGCTAAGCGTTATAGCCGTGAAACAGCCAATCACAAAGCCGGTAATCGACAAAATTCGAGGCGCTGACAGCGGCGGAACAGTGCACAGCCTTCTCGAAGCTGGTCTTATCACCGTCAAAGGCCGACAGAAAAGCCCCGGAAAGCCTTTTATCTACGGAACTACCAATGAATTTCTGAAAACTTTCGGCCTCGAAAGCCTCGGCGATATCCCCAACGAGGAGGAAATACAGCAACTCTTCGAGGAGAAGGCTCGAGAAGAAGAAATTACCCAGAAAGACGAAGAGGTTTCAGGGCAGGAGGATGTCCCTTCTGAAATCGACGAAGATTCGGTCGAAGAACCCAACCCGCAATTCGAAGAAGCCCCGAAGGAGCCAGATGACGACCAGACTTAACGTTTTCGTTGCCCGCGCCACAGGAATGTCCCGCAGAGCCGCCGATGACGTGATTTTCGAGGGCAGAATTCGAATCGGTTCCGAGGTGGTCAATGAGCCTGGAACTCAGGTCGAAGAGTCCGATATCGTCAATTACGACGGCAAACGCATTCGTCTGCCATCTGAGAAGACATGGCTCCTTATGAACAAACCCATCGATTTCATTACAACCCGCAAGGATGAATCGGGAAGGAAAACGGTGATGGAAATCCTTCCGAAGCATCTTCAAAGATTGTTCCCTGTAGGCCGTCTCGACCGCGATACCGAGGGGGTTCTCCTTTTCACCAACGACGGCGAAACCGCCCATAAACTGCTTCATCCAAGTTTCGAGGTGGAAAGGCAGTATCGGGTATTAATTAATAAGCCATTATCATTCAACGAAATAGAACTTATTCAGCGTGGGGTTTTTATCGACGGCAAAAAGACATCCCCCGCGAGAATTTTCCACGCCAGAGACAGCAGACCCATTTACGAACTAACACTAACAGAAGGCCGTTACCACGAGGTCAAACGGATTTTCGCCGCCGTTGGTAGGGAAGTTCTGCGCCTCGAAAGAACCTCCCACTGCGGAATCACCGCAGGCAACCTCAAACCAGGAGAATGGCGACTTCTCAGCTCTGCGGAAATCGATTTAATGAAATCAAGATTGGTGCATAATTATGACTCTGATAGAAGAACGTAACCGCCCTATAGGCATTTTCGACAGCGGTCTTGGCGGGCTTTCCGTCGCGAAAGAAATATTTCGCCAACTGCCTAATGAGGAGATTATCTACTTCGGCGATACCGCAAGATTCCCCTACGGCACTCGAAGCCCCGAAAGAGTAACCGCCATGGCTCTTCAGGACGCCGAGTTTCTCATGAGCAAAAGGGTTAAAATGCTCCTCGTGGCATGCAATACAGCCTCCAGCGTGGCTATGGATGCTCTAATAAAATCAGTCTCGGTTCCAATTATCGGAGTAGTCGAGCCGGGAGCAAAAGCCGCCGTGGAAGCTACGTCCAACGGCAAAGTGGGAATCATCGGAACTAGGGCGACAGTCAGCTCCCAGAGCTACCAATCGGCAATAAATAGTATCGACCCCGCTATTAAAAGCCACGCGGCGCCTTGCCCTCTGTTCGTATCCCTCGCCGAAGAGGGCTGGACAGACGGCGATGTTCCCCGATTAGTAGCCGAAGAATACCTCCGCGAAATCCGCAATGCCGGCGTAGATACCCTTATTCTCGGATGCACTCACTATCCCATTTTACGATCTGTCATCGCCGAAACAATGGGGGAGAGCGTAACCCTCGTGGATTCGGCGGAATCAACAGTAACCGCGGTCAGAGAGTACCTCGAAAGGGAAAACCTCCTTAGAGACCCCTTACCGGACAATCATACATTCCTCGTCAGTGATGCCCCCGACAGATTCCGTGAAATTGGCGGGATGTTTTTGGAACGAAAAATCGTAAGTCTTCAGAAAGTAATTCTTGAAGATGGGGTTTGATTTATATATATTGAACTGATGAAGTTTTTTTGCTTGACATATTACAGTGCAAGTCTATATTTAACATAAAGAAACAAAGGCGAGTTACGCCTTCTTTATGAGAATGAACTATAAGAGAACGACATAACTAATTGTTATATAAGGCGTTAAAGTTTTACGCCGGGAGGATAAAGTGAAAAGAACAGCTATCGCTTTCTCAGTAATATTGGCCATGACGTTGGTTTCGGCATTGTTCGGACAGAGTTTTTATGAGGTTCATGGTCCTTCGACAATATTCGATGACAACGCTTTAGTGGAAGCTCGTGTAGATACGGCTTTCGGCTTTTTCGGGATTGGCAAATTCTCGCCACCTGTCGAATTGATGTGGGATTTCTTCCCTGTTACTACGGGAGTAGGGAATTCTCATTTCATTGTCCGTGTCGATGGCTCATCCACTTTCGGCCTCGGTTTTCCCGGTTCGGAAGGTTCATTTTCGCCCCCACTCACATCTACTCTAGCACCATTTCAAGCAGATGACTTTCCCCGTGTCCTTGCCACATCAAATACAATCCAAAACAGATGGATTCTCGATATTTTCGGAGACGAGATTGTCATAACCCAGTCCTTCCAACCGGATTCCGTGGACTCTTTGGGGGTAATTAGAATTAAATACCTTATTCAGAATGACGGTTCGGTAGCACATACTATAGCCCTGGAGCATAAATACGACATAAATATCAACGGCACTGACGATGCTCCTTTGGCGGTCCCCGGTAGCTGGGACCCAGTTAATACAGTAATCGAAGGCATTATGCCCGGTATATTCCTTGCGGCTGAAGACGGTTTTGACGACGAAGATTTCGGATATGTAGCCAGAGGGATTATTAACCAGCATCTTGCTACTAAACCCGATTTTCTGGCATACGGAAGAGAAGAAGAACTTCTGACAAGCAATTTCTCTATCGATGCTTCCTTCGCAGGAGGACCTTATTCGCTGTCTGGTGCTTTACTCCGGTGGGATGATGTATTAATTCCTCCCGGAAGTTCCCGTGAGATAACCACTTATTATGGCCTTGGAGATGCCGCTATCGCTCCAGGACAGCTTCAAGTTACTTATATCGCAGAAGACTGGACGATTACGGATTGCGACTACAGCAATAACCCAAATAGTTTTCAATTCAGAGTTAGAAATGCTTCCACGGAAGCGGCAGTGTTCGACACTGTATGGGTTGAGTTATTCTATGATGACATAATGGTGGATTGGATAACAACACCGCCCTACATGGGAACTCTCGATACGATGTTTCTCGGTATGGCTACTGGTGACTACGTCGATATTGCTTGGGTTTTCGAAGCCAGAGGCGATACTTGCGGAGATTTCCCCATTAGATTCCAGGCCAGCACTAATGTTTTCGGCGTAGATCCAGTTGTTATCGATACTTTCCATATTGAGATTCCTTGCTACGATGAGCTCCCGCCAACTGCAGAATTTCTGTTCCCGGTGAACCAATATACTGCATGCACTACTGGAATGGGCTTGATTCTTCAATTTGAGTTCGAGGATCTCGATATAGGTGTTCGTTTCCAAAGCACAGTTACAAGTATTAGAGTTGGCGAAGATACATTATTCTTGGACGAAGACAACATCGACGATGTTACCTGGAGTCCCGCCACCAACGCTATGATCGAGAACCTGACAATCGAACTGGACAGTTTCGACATAAGTTATAGTAACGGCGATACAATCGAAGTCTGTATTTTAAAACTTGAAGATGTCCACGGTTGTTCGATAGAAGTGCCTATCTGCAGAGATATCTATGTAGATAATGAACCGCCGATTATCACAAATATCAACCCTGCACCCGGTTCTTTAGTTTCCGAATCCACACCGACAATTACTTTCCAGCTTCTCGATTCTATTTCTGGTGTAGACACATCATCAGTTACATTCCAGATTAACAGTTTGCCGATCATTACCATCAGCCCCACAGAAGCAACTTGGGATCCAATTACAGGAACTGTCAGCTATGATTTACTGGGAGGCGTTCCCAGCGAAACCTGGGTCAATATCTGTCTTCTTAATGCCTCCGACCTCACTGATGATATTTGCGGCCCAAATTCCCTCACTGATACCTGCTGGAGCTTTTTCGTAGATTATACAGCGCCTGATATTGCAATAACACAGCCTATAGCAGGTTCAATCATATCCTGCGACAGCTTAACAGAGAGTATTCCTCTGATAATTACCGCTAACGACAGCACCTGTTTGGACACTACAACCGGAACAGTTACATTTACCCCCGGCCCGACCATCGACCTTGCAACCTGGCCTTATGTCAGCTGGTCGTGTGACGGGATTGAAGTCTGGGGCGTCGGTTTATCTGCCGGTTCCGTAGATGTGTCTGTTAACGGTATCTCGGATGAGCTTGGCAATACTGCCGATGTCGAATTCCTCATCTTTAATGTCGATACTATAGGCCCCCAGCCGGATCCATTTTCAATCGGCCTTCCGGACGGCAGTATAGTTTCATCCTTCTTCGCCTGTTCTATCGAGGTCTTTGAGGAAAGTGGAATAGCCGATGCCTCCATCGAATGGCATTTCTTCATAAATGGCGCAGGCCCGGAGATATACCCCTTCTCGAGTCCCCATGTCTCATACGAAATGCTCTCAGGGAACCGTTATCGTATAATTTACAACAATTTGGGAGCGACTCCGCTTTCCCTTTCCGATGGCGACACCCTTACAGTATGTCTCGCGGCATGTGACGACATCGCCGGTCTTTGCGGGGCTAATCCCCTCGTGGGCGGTGGTATATGCTGGACATATTACATCGACGGCGCAGGTCCAGAAGCAGAATTGATCTGGCCTGCCGACGGTTCCTGCACAGCATGTAATCCAGCGGCGGGGGACGACCAAATTCAGGTGCGTCTAACCGATTTGGCCGGTATCGACGAGACTTCAGTGGAATTCAGAGTCGATGGAACTCCTTTCCCCGCTTACTTAGTTCCGGATTCCGATCCAACAGTCGATGTATTTAACATAATCGTCACATTTGGCTATTCCATGCCGGTATGTCCCGACTCCGTTGAAATTCAGCTGATGCAGGCGAGCGATAATCTCGGAAACACTACTATGGGCGTTCGCTGGCATTTCAAAATCGACACAACACCGCCCTCTACTGATTCCGATACATGGTCGCCATATATAGGCCATCCTATGGAGTGCGAAACCGTATCGCCTTACGAAACAATAGAATTCTGCGTTGATCCCGGATGTTGCGGCGGCTTCTTCCACGACAGCATCAGAGTAGTTCTGCGCAATCACCGCGCGGGTTTCGAAACTATATGGGGTTACGAGCATCCCGAATGGTGGGATGGCGATTGCTTCCAGATGCCTATACCTGTCATCATAGCCGGCGACGGCGATTCGATTTTTATCAACCTTGCATATGTCCGGGATTCCCTCGACTACATGGTCGATTGCGCCTCGAACGTAGCCGAAAATCTCATGTCCCTCGATCCTCTGACTTATGATTGGGGATTGCTGATAAGCGCCGGCGGCCCAATAATATCAAGACTTCAGCCGATTAAGCGCTACGTCAGTTGCGAAGAATTCCAGTTCAAATGGCGCGTATCCGATAACGACGGCCTCGACGAGGCATCCGCTGTGGTGGAGGTTTGGTCAGAAACATCCGGCCCAACCACTTTTACTCCCACCGATCCTGAACTTACAGTTATTGTTGATCCCACCGGCGACACCTGTATTATGACTTTAGATGTCGATCTATCACTGTGGGCATCAGTTGGAGAGACTCTTTGCGTTCAAGTTGTTGATTTCTATGACTCTATCGGTGTCCGCAACGAGGCTTCGAGCACATGGTGTATAATCTATGATAACACCGATCCCTGTCCAGTCGCATATGGTCCGGAAGATGTCGGACTTTCAACCAGAACTCCCCTTATTTGGGCAATTGTTCCAGCCGATATCGCACCTATTCTTCCCGACAGTCTCGCTTTCTCCCTGGACGGCGGTTTGAGCTATCTCTATCGCCCCGCTTATCCGACAGCGATATATTGGAGAGGAGATACCGCATATTGCGATGTCTCCGAACTCCCGGACACCCTATGGCCTCGAGGCGGAGATACTGTCGAAATCTGCGTCCGCAACACGGATAATACCGATACACTCATCGGATGCCCTCTTAATCAGTGTGATTCTTGCTGGTCCTTCTGGATCGAAGCCAACGGCCCGATACCGACTGCCATCGAGCCGGGAGAGGACTGGATAGTCTCCTGCCCGACTCTGGACTCCCTCATCATCACCCTGAACGATTCCGACGCCATCGTGTGGGATTCGGCATGGGCGGCTTGCAGTTCGCGGGTAAACGGCCTAAGCTGGGAATGGGACGCAACATCTCCCGATTTCGACGGCACAGGTCATATGCTAAAACTATTCCTTTCGCCATCGATAGCCCTCGAAGATACATACGATGTCTGGATTTACGCTGTTGACGAGCTTATGAATCCTCTCGTTTCTTCCGAAGGCATCTATCATTATACATTCATAGTGGATCAGACACCGCCCGATTCAATTTGGTTCACTCCAAATTGCTATGGCGACTCGGTCGATTCGCCCCGCCCCACAATTTGGCTTCACGCAACGGATGAGTGGGGGAGAGTCGATTCTCTGAGCTGGTGTCTCGACTTCTGGCACTACGGCCTTGGCGAATGGGTCGAAATTTGTTATGACTCGTCAACAGCACCTGCATGGGAACTTTATCCCGACTCCGTCGGTCTTCATACGGGCATGGTTGATACTCTTGCCCCATGGTGGAGAGGCGGAGATACGATCCGCGTGAACCTAAGCAGAATCTGCGACTGGTCGGATATGTGTCCGCCGAACTGCACATTCCTTCTCGATACCTGTGAGATGCTCGTGCCTTCTCAAGGGCCGCGAATCACGAATCTTTGGCCAGATTACAACGGCATCCTCGGATGCGTCCAGCCGGATACTTTCGTTTTCACCCTCTTCGACGGCGAAGGCGTGGATACTTCAACGGTTAGAGTGAGATACTGGAACTGTGCCTCTGATACTACCGAATTCACAATCGGTTCACCCGAGGTTGTGTTCTATTCTGTAGGAGATTCTCACGATACCCTGGCTTTCTCCCCGCCCGATATCGTCGCCGAAGGATGCACCCTTTGGATAGAAATAATCGCTCGCGACGTTTTCGACAACGATCAGGTCGAAGGAGCTTTCGCTTTCGTTTACGACTATACACCGCCGAGTTTCGAGATAGCATACTCTCCCATCGATGAAGTTTACAGCTTCTCGCCGAGAATTCCTCTGCGCTTCCCGGACGCTATTGCCGGAGTCGATCCAACATCTGTCTATATTAAAGTTCACTCTTGGTGTGGTGATGAGATTGACTCGATTCATCATCCGGCTCCGGATACACTTATCTGGATTTTCGACAGTCTCGGCAGACCGGATACCCTCTATTTTAATTTCAATGCCCTCGAGAGATGCATGTCTACTGACAGCTCTGCCTGCCTCACCGTTTACGGAGCGTGCGACGACAACGCGGCATGCGATGTCTGCGCGACTTTCGATACGACATGGTGCTTCACCGTTATGCAGGGCGGTCCGCAAGTCGATTTCTACCATCCGCCTTCAACCGGCACTCTGTTATGTCCCGAAGACTCGATAGTCATGGATTTGATAGACCCCGACGGCATCAACACCGACAGCATTCAGGTCATGGTCAATGGCGTGGTCTATCCTTATCCCTCGCCCGGATTCCTATCGTGGGATGCCGTCGATACAAGACTCGGATTCTATCCTGATGCCCCCTTCGATACTAGCATGGTAAAAATATGCATCTGGGGTGGAACGGATATGCTCGATTACGTGATGGATTCCGTCTGCGCGGTTTTCAATGTCGATTTGAATCCGCCTCTGCCGACGTATCTTACGCCCGTTACACCGGTTCCGGATCCCCAGCCTGATATTGTTTTCTATATCGAGGATGAATTCAGTCCTATCTTAACAGGTTGTTTCGAACTGAGCGTCGATGGAATATTATATCCCTTCGACGATTCCATCCTGACATGGACTCCGGACTCAGCTTCAGCAGTAGCCGGAACTCTGACATGGAGCGCAATAGCCGCCGCGGAAACTCTGCTCGTAGGCGATACAATATGGGTATGCCTCGAGGAAGCCTGTGACAGCACCGGTTGCGATGCAAACAACTACATTTCCGAAGCCGCCGACTCATTCTGCTGGTGGTTCCTGATGGAAGCCGGAGACGGCCCGGTTGTTACATTAGAAACTCCACCCAGCTGTAGTCTTGCAATAAATTGCACTACTGGATTCCAGATTGTCTGGCATGTTGACGATACCGAAGGTTTTGCCGATTACAGTCTCGACATAACCCTGTTCGATGGCGTAACGACTCACAGCTACGACATGGCTTCTCCCGAGATATCCTTCTTCGGCAGTTCCGATTCGACATTTGATACACTAATAGTCCTCGATGTTCCAGCCATCGATTCCCCGGGCTGGATCTGGGTTATGATCAACAGCCTCGACGATGTCCTCGGCAATCCGGCATTGGGAATCGGCGACACATGTAAATTTATCATCGATTGGGACAGCCCATACACAAGCGACCATTGGCCGGGGACAGGAGAAGAAATAACTACACCGTATCCCGCATGTTGGTGGGAAGTTCAAGACTCCAGCTGGAAGGTCGATAAGAACACCGGACATGTTGTAGTCAACGGAACACGCTACGATGTTGGTATGCCGGAAGTCTGGTGGACCGGCGACGGCGTTCTGGACACCCTCTGGTTCCAACCTGCCTCGGGAGATGGCTTCACAGGCGGCGATACTGTCGTGTTCTGTATAGACAGCGTTGCTGACTCCACTATTATTTGTGATCCCAATTGGATAATCGAGTCCTGCGAAACGTTCTACATTAATGGCGACGGTCCTATCGTCAGCCTTCAGTTCCCCGATTTCGGTCTGAACCCGAATATGGTAACCTTCTGCGATTCGGGGGCGTTCTGGGTAGCAAATATCGACCCGGAAAGGCTCGACAGTTTCGCAATAGAAGTAATCTGGAACGATTCCGAAACTATTCCATGGATGGACGCCGGAGCGCCCACCGGATACTTCGACTTCGTCTCCGGAACGGCCGATACAGATTATGTTGCAATTTGGCCGCCCTTTGCTCTCGGCGACGGCGACCAGATATGTCTTAGGATACCATCAGAAAGCTGGACAGACTCCATAGGCAACGGTCTCATCGCGGAAAGATATTGGTGTGCTCTGATCGACCTGTCTGCTCCCGTTCTCGTGGATTATTTCCCGTCGGATGCAGAGACCACCGACACCTGGACACCCGAGATCTTCGCCTATTTCGAAGACTCCCTGGCTTTCGTCGGCCATGGATGCGTCGAGTTCTACATCGAGGAAGACGGCATGCCCTGGAACGGAGGAACTTTCGGCGAAGGCGACCCGCAGATTAGCTGGAACGGCGACACAGTGTTCTTCAATCCGAGTGACGATTTCACTGAGTTTGCGGAAATATGTATAGATCTGACAATATGCGATTCGACAACTATAGGCGAACCTATGAATTGCCCGGCAAACGAAATCACTTACAGCTGGTGCTTCACCATCGGCGATGACGATACAATCGGCCCGGAGCTTGTGATTGCGGATAGTTGTTTCTCGTTCGAGGGCAACGACACCTTCTCGATAATGGTCGCCCTAGCCGACGAAAACGGTATTTACGACGACCCCACAACCACAGATACAACAGGTCAGGGTCTTCTTGCGCGCTTCACTTTCTATAGGGGAGCGGGGGAAACAGAATACTGGCTACCAATGGAGATAGTCGATACCGAAGAGTCCATAGGTGTTCCCGGAGATACTCTCTACTGGGCAATGACCGAACGCGGCATTATCACGCCGGACAGCCTTGGCGCGTGGGATAGCCTCTGTTACGAGATTTGGGCTCACGACAACGACTTCGATTTCGATAATCCCGTGGACAGGAAACTATCCATCAACGGAACCTTCTGTTGCACTATTTACGATACAATACCTCCTCTGCTGGTGGCTATCGAAACTCCCGATGAAGCATACAACAGCTGTGTCGGCGAGGAACAGGGAATAGTCGCAGGCTTCCTGGATTATGGCGATATGATACCGGAATCTCTTGTAATCAGCTTCTTTGGGTCGGATCATGCCTATGGAAGCCCTGATGTGGTTTGGGAAGATGGCTACTCCTCCACGACGTGGGAGGGTGTGCCACTCCCGACTGACATTGATTCGATAATGGGTGCTTTCAAATACGTCCCCGGTTTGCCGGAAGGCCTCTGGGAGAACGGCGACGTCATCGATGTTTGTGTTACTGGCATCTATGATATTTGGTTCAATCAAGCTTCGGACACTTGCTGGTCGTTCATTTCTGACACCGAACCGCCTTTGGCATGGTGCATCGAAGCAACGGATACCAATCAGGACATCGAGGACTTCACAACCGTCCAGTTCGGTCTTTACGACAGCCTGGCCGGAGTGATGGACGAAAGCATTATCCTCAATGTTCAGAAAATCAATGTAAGCGGTGTTACGGAAGATTTCTCGATTCCGGTTTACGATCCTTCCATGGATTGGGATACAACCGGAGATATCCTTACTGTCGATTTGAGATATGTCCCCGGATACACTATGGAACGCGGAGATTCCCTATTCTTCAGCATCTATGCTGTTGATAGGAGCATAATCTGCGATCCAAACGCCGTGGACGAATACCTTTGCGTCAAATTCATCAAACCTATAACCCGTTGCTACGCGGGACCGCTTCCGTTTACTCCGCCGCCGCCCGCCGACGGTTTTAACGACGAGGTATCTTTCGATTATCCCGATAGGTTCGATGTTGACGCTTCAGTCAAGATATATGATATGCGCGGCCGCCTTATTATTGAAATAGGGCCCGGTCCGGGCAAAATATACAAATGGGATGGCTACGACTTCAATGGAGTTCCGAGTCATCCGGGGGTCTATACGTATGTGGTTGAAGTAGGAGGGGAGGTGATTTGCTCCGGAACCGTCGTTCTCGCAAGATAGTGGGGGCTATCTGCTGAACATGGTGGAGCTGTATGAATACTCCCGGAGGTGAAATATGAGACACTCCCAAAAAATAGGAGTGGCCTTAATCCTACTTGTCCTATCGATACCCATGCTTGGGCTGGCGCAGACGCCGGCTCGGAAGCTGGCTATGTATCCAGGCGGCGAGGATGGTTCGAGATTGCTTTACACGAGCGGTGATTTGAGGATTGCGGTCAATAATACCGATGGAAGGTTCACCATAGGAACCTCCCTGGGCAAATCCCTGCTTTTCGGCTTCCCGAACGAGGGCGCGACTTCCCACGCCCATTTTTTCGTCAACGATTCGATATGCGGAACATATCTCAACGACGGCGGAATGCATCCGACATCGGCTACGGTTACTCTCAGCCCGATGATTAGCGCGGGAAGTATCGTCTCAAGGTATATCGTCGATGGAATCGAGTTCACACAACGCCTCACACCGACATATTGGGGCGACAACCCTACAGTGCTGGTCGAATATACCGCGGTTAACACTACCGCAGTCGCCAAGCAGGTAGGCGTTCTCCTTTTCCTCGACACTATGATAGGCGACAACGACTATGCCCCTATCGCCACCGAATACGGCTATTTCGCCGTCGAGAGGGAATTCATCTCACCGGATATTCCCACTTATTGGCAGGCCTTCGAGTCTTCTCCGTGGCAACCGCCGGACAGCCTTATAGGCGGCGGCGTTCTGGTGGGCGGAAGCGCAGTTCCGCCGGATAGAGTAGTCTTCGGCGATTTCTGGTCGATGCACAATGTCGACTGGAATTATACGCTTACAGGCGAACCCTACTCTGACAGCGCGGTCCTTTTCCGCTGGGATGCCGGCCCTCTCGCGCCGGGAGCATCCCGCAGGATGGCGACCTATTACGGCCAGGGAAGCGCGATTATCTCAATAGGCGATCTGAACCTCTCCCTCTCCGCTCCAGATGAATTAACCATCGAGGAATGCGTTCTACGGACTCCCAATCCTTTCCCGATTAATCTGCTTGTGTCCAACGCCACGGGCACTACCATAGGCGGAATAACAGCCGAAATAGATATCCCGGATGCCTGCGAAATAGTCTCCGGCGAACCGTCCGGCATGATTTCGCCATCCGCTCTAAGCCCCGCGGGCACAGGAACCATAAGCTGGCAGATAAGCATCGACGATTCCCTTTTCGAGCACGATACGACCCTCGCATTCTCCGCCTCGGTTTACGGCACCGGCACGGATACTTTCACCATCGATTGGACGATAGACATCCCCGGAATCGACGGCAGAGGCCCGACTGCGGAGCTTATCAGCCCAAGCCCCGGCGGTATTACTTCCTGCGATACGGTCGAGATGTTCTTCAGGCTCATCGATATCGACGGAATAGATGAATCGTCGATTCGCGTCGATGCGGGCTCGGCTTTTGTTTTCTGGCCGAATCCCTCCCGGCTCGAATTCGACTATCCTTATCTAAGATGCCGAATTCCCGCCGACGAAATTGGAGACAGCCCAGTAGAGGTCGATTTAAGGTCCATCAAAGACAACAACGGTTGCTCCATTCGAGGAACATACACCTGGAATTTCGACATAGACCGAAACGCTCCTGAGACAGAACTTATCGAACCCGCGCCCGGAGATACTATCTTCGATGAGGCTTTCGAAATAGTGGTCCGGCTTGCGGACGACAACGGCATCGCCGCGGATAGCCTCGAATGGGACATCGACGGTTTCACAGTCCCTGCCGATCTCGACGGCGGTTACGCCAGAATTAGTCCTGTGGATTTGGGCATCGCCCCCACGGGTTTCGAGGACTGGCGCGTATGTTTACGCGGAATATTCGACAATATCGGCGGCACTTGCGGCGGTAATGAAGCCGAACCGGTATGCGTAGATTTTTACACCGACTTCACAGCGCCGCGAGCTGAGATTATCGAACCCCTGCCCGGAAGTTACAACTCGTGCCCAAACCCCAAAGTGGAAGTCCATTTCTCCACTCCGGGGGAGGATATCGACCCGGCAACCATCCGTTTCGAATACGGCGGACATCTTTTCAATATTTCATCGCCCCATCTAACTTATGCGGATTCCCAGCTTACTTTTATTTCCCCGGATCCCGCAGTTGACGGCGAAGAGATAACGGTAAAACTTTTCGCGAGCACCTTCGCAGGATTCCCCATCGCGCCTCTGAACTGGACTTTCTTCTCCGATATGTCAGCTCCTGAAGTTAGCGCAATATATCCGCCGGAGGGTATCTTCATCACTCCTGAAGACAATATCATCCTCCTTATCCGCGACGAATTCAGCGGCCTCGACCTGGATTCCACCATTTTCGATATCGAATACACCAGCGGGACGAGGTCGATTTCCATGCGGCATACAGCCCTTATCGGCGACGGCGACACTCTGACTATCGATCTCTCCGAGCTTGGAATAGACCTGGAAAGATGCGGTTTCGTCGATGTTCGAATCGATGCCAGAGATTTGGCTGTCGGATGCGGCGCAAACACTCTCGATGACTTCCATTATCGCATCGATGTCCCCTGTTCTCCGCCAAGCGTGGGCGCTCCGGACATTCCAGAGATGGCCTATATTTCTTGCGAAACATTATATATCGATATTCCGATTCACGACGACGAGGGCCTGGAGGTTTCCTCGATGGTAACCCGATTCAACGGCTATTCCATCCCCTTCGGCGACTTGGTAGCCTACACAGCCGACACCCTGCACCTTCGAATTCCGCGAGGCGATGGCGAAGATTCTGTGTTCATATACGTTTCGCCCATAAGCGATGTTTTCGGCAACTCGGCTCCGCCCCTGGAACTTGTTTATCATTGGGATGCAGAACCACCGGTCTTCGGAAGGCCTTCCCCTTCAGAAAGCGAGATATTCAGCGTTCTTCCGGAGTTTGTTTCCATCGAAGTGGAGGACAACGGCGCGGGAATCGATATTTCGGAATGCAGTATCACTGGCCTGGATGTTACCGTAACCTCCGCCGAGGGCCTCGTTTATGACGGCACAAACCTTAAAGCTCCAGCCGTCGCCTTCGGGTATTCGGGCGAGGACAGCATCCGATTCAGGGCTGTAGCAACCGATGCCGTTTCCCATTGTTCCGCCAATTTCTCGCAATATGAATGGGTCGTCCATTTCGATCAGGGCGCGCCCCATGTCGAACTGGCGTATCCTCCCGACGGAGCAATAATCGGTTGCGAGAATATGGAGTTCAAATTCGCAATCAATGATTCCAACGGTGTAGCAGGCGAGTCAATCGAACTCGTCGCCAACGGAAGCCTATTCACAATCGCGGACGACGAGTTGACCTTTGCCCATGATACCCTTTCTTTCGTCGCCGAAACGGGATTATTCACTCACGGCTCAACGGCCAATGTAGCTGTTACAGCTGTTTCTGATATAATCGGCAATTCCATTACAGCCCCTATCGAAGGCGAATTTACCTTCGATTTCGCGCCTCCGGAAATCGAGCTTGTTTCTCCGGAAACAGGAGTTATTCGCGGACCGAAACAGCTTCTCCAATGGCGGATTCACGATGACATTGCCGGATTAGACCACAGCTCAATCTCCATTTCGGCCGAGGGGACAATTTTCACCCTCGCTGACGACGCTGTTTCGATAGATGGCGAATTCCTCTTGTTCGATCCTGTTCTCGCGGATATGGATTGGAACTCTGACATTGTGCTGAGCATCTCAGCGAGCGACCTCGCTTTCCAGTGCCCCAATACCGCAGATGTCGAGGTAGCTCTAACTTATCTTCCCGCCGAGGTTGAAGTGGAATCCACTCAACCCGCCGAGGGGCAGGCGGTTTCTTGCGATCCTCTCAGTGTAAGTTTCATCCTGAATTCCGAGTTCGGAATCGATATATCGAATGCAAACGCCACGATAGCGGGAACAGAAATCGCATCGGATAGAATCACCCTCTCCGGAAGCACCGTTACTATCGAATTCGAAGAAGGCGAAGTTTCGGAAGGAGATGTCGAAATAGCCCTAATTTCAGTCACAGATACACTGGGCAATGAGTTAGCGCCCGTCGCCCTCGAATTCCGCGCGGATTATTCTACGCCGGTATTGATCGATTACAGACCTTCCGCCGGCCCTGTATCGCCATTGGGATTGGAAATTCGCGCCGTCGCCGATGACGCCATTTCAGGAGTTAATCCATTGACCGCCAGGTTCGTCATAGACGGCATCGAATTCGACTTAACATCGGACGAATTGACTGTCGCGGGGGATACTTTCGTGCTGGATGCATCGAATATTGGTATTGGGGGAGATGTCGCCGTCAGGTTCGAAGTGGCCGACAGAGCGGAACTTTGCGGAGCAAACATCCTTTCCTTCGAATGGAACCTTGCAATTTCCGGCGATGGCCCGGAATTCACCCTTGTTGAACCTTTCGACGGCTCGATAACCCACGATCCGAACCAGCGAATTGCCCTCTTATGCAGAGACTCAGACGGCGTAGATTTCAATACCGTTCTCCTAAGTGCCGGCTCCCACGTTTGGGCATCGACCGACTTGATTTTAGCGGGGGATACACTAATTGCCGAGTCCAACGGCACTTGGAACAGTGGACATACATATAACATCACGATCTCTGCCGAAGATATGCTCGGCAATCCCTCCGCAGAATCCGTTGGGAGTTTTATTGCAGATTTCGACCCTCCGACGATTTTAGGCACAAATCCGGAAGACGGATCCTCCCTAAGCGATGTTCCAGAATTCATCGATATTGTTTTCGATGAGGACATTACAGGAATCGATCCGAGTTCGGCCTCTCTCGTAATAAACGGCCTCAGGTTCGAATCGGACGACCCGGCGGTAAGCTTTGCGCAGGATGTCCTTCGAATCGATGTCGAACAGACGGGGCTTATCATTCAGAAGCCGGATTCGATGGAGATTATCCTCGAGAGCATAGCAGACTACCCCGGTGATTACGGCCCGCCGAACGCTATATCCGAGGAATACGTGTTCTCCTTTATTATAATGGAAGAGGGATGCAGAGCCCTTCCGAAACCCTTCTCGCCCAACGGTGACGGATGGTATGACCGTGTAACAATATTCACCGGCGAACCCGAACCCACTCGAGTGCGGATCTATACATCGGAGGGCGCTTTAGTTGTCGAGGGCGGAGCCGACGGAAAATTCATCTGGGACGGAAACGACGGCACGGGAAGACCTATGAAGCCCGGCCTCTATATATACAGTGTTTCGAGAGTAAGCGATAACAGAACCCTATGCGGAGGGCAAATTATCCTTGCGAGATAACAAAGAAGACAAACAGCTATTAGGCTTTTCCATACGGAAAGTTTCGAAAGGAGCGGTTATGCCGCTTTCATGGAACAAAATTAAGATTATTGCAGTTACAGTATTGATGCTGACAGTAGGCCTTTTCGGACAGGACTATCTTGTTCAGCAGAGCGCGCGTTCGGCGGGAATGGCAGGAGCTTTCTCCGGTATCGGCAACGATGCCAACGCCATATCCGCTAACTCCGCGGGTCTAAACCGTCTGGGCAGAACCCAGCTGGTCGGAAGCTACACCCGTTTCTATACCGGAGCAGACATTCCGGGGATGAACGAAGGCTCTCTGTTCTTCTCCCCATATACATGGGGCAAGATGTTCTACGGTTTAGGGGTAAGCTATTTCACCCACGATATCTATTCTCAGCAGAAAGCCACGATTTCAGTCGGTTCAGAACTCTGGCGTATGAAAAGGAAATCCGCAGAGGCTATGAACGCCGGACTATCCTTCGCTGTCAACGCCAATCTCTACCGTGTAGCCTACAACCAGAACAATTTCTCGGACGATTTCGATCCGAACGACCCATTGTTCAATAACGGCTACGACAAGATGGCCTATAGCGCCGACGCTAACCTCCTCGGGGAGTTCGGGCCTCTGTCCGTAGGTTTTGGGGCATACAATATCATCGAACCCGATGTCTCCATTCGCGGAGGCGCCGATGGGGGAGTTTATCCCAGAACTGTCCGCGGCGGTGTTGCCTACGATATTCTCGGCTACATAACTCCCGCTGTCGAGATAGAGATTCCCGTTACGGAATTCGAGACAGTGAGCGACGAGATGACATATTCGGTAGGCGCGGAATCCTGGTTCGTAAGCGATATGATAGGCGCACGCGCCGGAGTGAGTTCCGATTTCGCTACAGTCGGTCTCTCGTTCCGAACTCGCGGAAACTGGGACATCGGGCTGGATTATGCCCTGCAGTTCCCCTTCGATACGCCCATGGAAATCGGTCAAACTCACAAAGTATCCTTCGATATTGGAATGGCCAAGCCCTTCAAAGTCATTACTGACTTCATCGTGGATGAAAACACTGTCGAAACGGTTCCGGAACTTGTCCCGGTCGAATCACCATCGAAAGTATTCGCATCTGTTTCAAATATAGGACCCATGGATGCCAAAAATGTTCCGGTAACGGCATATTACATGATTGACGGAGAAGCTAAGCGCATAGCCAGCACCGAAATCGACCAGCTTCCCTCCGGAGCTTCCGAAAAAGTGGAATTCGATTTCGATCCTCCTCAAAAAGGCTATTACGATGTTTTCGTAGCAGTGAATGATGAGGGGGGCAAAGTCCCATCCATTCAGAGCAAGATACTCGAAACGGATTATGATAACAATACAGGCACGTCCCGCCTCGCGGTTTTCAATCCTCCAGAAACCGGCACAGTTAAAACATCTAAGAATGAACTCGTTGTTTCGACGGTATCGAAAATCCGCGAAGAAATTCCGATGATTCCGGTAATTCACTTCCCCGAAAAATCATCGAAAGTTAATATTAGCAGATTCGGTCCATTGTTGGATATCATTGCAAACAGACTTAACGACAACCCAGACGTTGTCCTTAACCTCAATGGCTACTACGACTCGAACACAGAATCCGTCGAAGGCGACCCTCTCGCCTATCAGAGAGCCAACGCCGTAAAAAACGAGCTGGTCTCCCGTGGGGCAAAGCCGAATCAGATAGAGGTGATTACAAAGGATTACGATCCCTCAGCCGAAAGGGTTCCCGGCGCTACCGGAAGAGATAGAGAGCTGATTCAGGAAGAAAATAGAGTCGTCGAAATGCAGGCCAAGATACAGGGACCAATCGCCCTTGGAACTTACTATTATGAAACCGACGATTTACGCCCAAGCCGCGAAGCTCGCGAAGACCTGCAAGCCAAGATCGAAGAAGTGATTCCATTCTTCCGCCAGAACTTTGACCTCTACATGGTTTTCCAGGGATACACTTCGGGAGACGCGAAAGAGGATAGACGTGCGGCCTATAAACGCGCTTCCAATTTCCGCGAAATAGCCCTCGACTGGGTTCCAAACTGGCTTATGAAACGTATGCTCGTCGTATCCTCCGAAGGGGAGGAAGAAAACCCGAGGGTCGAAGCATACATTACCGGCGACGCGATTCTATTCCAGCCTCATGGAACAAGCCTTTCAGGCGAATCGCTCGAATTCGGCGACCTCGGAATGACCGAAATACAGATAGATAGCGTTATGACCGACACGAAGATAGATTCATACTACATTGCCATTCGAGAAGAAGGCACCGAAAGCCCCTTTGCTGTTATCGAAAAAGGCGCTGGAATGCCGCCTAAGAGCATAGGCTGGAATTGGTTTGGAGACCGCGGACAAGCTCCCGATCCCGAGAAATCATATTTCGCCGAAGTAAAAATAGTCGATGAATTCGGCCAAACCGTCTCTTCTATGTCAAATCCCATCAACATTCGTGTGGACGAACAGGAAGAACGCAAAGAGATGTTCCTCATCAACTTCAATTTCGGAAAGGCCGAAGCTACCTCCGAATACCTCGAAGCGAGGGTCGAGAATCTTGCCCAAAGCCTGATCGAAAGAGTTAAATACCTGGGCCCGAACGCCCGAATCGAAGCGAGCGTCGTTGGCCATACCGATATTGTCGGCTCTGACGAGAGAAATGCAGAACTCTCACGCGAAAGAGCAAGGAAAGAATACGAGAACCTCATCAACGGCCTGATGACTCTTCTCGACTTCCAGACACAAGATCAGCTGGACGAATGGTTATCTGAACACCGCGTAACCCTCGACTACGAAGGCAAAAGCTACCGCGAACCGATGATGGTAAGCCGTTTCGAGGAAGGCTATTGGAAACGGGAGTTAGTCGGCGACAATACCTTGCCGGAAGGCCGTCTGGTCAACAGGCGAGTGGTTCTCGAGATAAAGACCGTAACAGAGTAAGGGAGGCACCGTTTCGAGGAAGCTGATATACATCGTCGTCCTTCTGGTGGTTTCCTCAGCGGCGATTGCAGGCCCGCGTTCGGAAGCCATCGGCGGCATATATACGACCTCGAATCTCCCTGGTGACGGCCCGGGCGGAAATCCAGCGGCGATTTCTGGAGACATAGGCCTACACTATATCTCAGCCCACGCTACTCGATACTGGCTCGGTCTTCCCGGAGATGCTCTGTTTTCGTCGAGGCTTAGCTACATTGCTCCCAAATCGAGAATCGGAGTCTTTGGATTAGAACTTAGGCAGTTCGGACTGGGACTCCAATCATCTTTCGGTGTTGGCGTAGCCTATGCATACCCAATTCAATTCGGATTCTCTAATACCCTTTCCGCTGGTGTTTACGGGCGGTGGATTAGGAATCAATACGACCTCGCCCAGGCATACCGTTTCGAAGACGACCCCCTCTTTGCGGAGTATGGTGAATCCAGCAACGGCTTCGGCCTCGACATAGGGCTGAAATACGATTTTCGCGACCTTTCCGCCGGATTGTCCGCAAAAAATATTCTGAAACCTAATATATCCCTGTCTGGAGAGTCCGGCGAGGGACATGTCGAACCGATGGAAGTCAATCTCGGCCTTGCTTATTCCCTTTTCGACTGGTTCGAACCGGCTATTCAAGGCGGATGGAGCGAAACAGAGGGTATCACCGGTTCAGTAGGGGCGGAATTTAGACTATTTGACGGCAAAGTCGGTTTGAGAACAGGATACCGCGAGGGAAACCTCACTTTCGGAATAGGAATTAACGGGTCAGCATCTCTGCCGCTATCATTCGATTATGCCATGAGCTACCCCGATGGTGCTCTCGCAAAAGCTGGAGTTACAACCCATTCGATAGGCATGACTGCGGTAATTCCTCAGAAAGAGAAGATTTCGCCACCGGAAACTCTCCCATGGGTCGATCTAATCGCTAGAAAAATTCCCGAACAGGATGATACGCTGATTTTCCACATTGATACAGAATCTCAAATTCAAGCAGATATCCTAAACGCCGGGAACACCTCAGCTGATTCATTCTATGTTTCAGCGTTTAGAATCGATGGCGATACACTTCTCCTTGATTCGCCCATATTTTTCGATAGTATCCCACCGGGGCGTATTGAGAGTCTAAATTGGTCTTTCAAACCTGAAAGCTCAGGTAGGGGCGAAATTCTCATAATCGCAGACAGCGACAGCTTGAGAACAGGCAGAATTATCGAGCAGAACGAGGATAACAACCGCGTTGTTATTCCTTATCATATAGCCGGAAACGTTATCGCGGATGTTAACCTCCAGTATTCCAGCCTCGAAATCGACGAGCTGACATTCATCCGCGAAGAGGAACCTTTGGTGCCCCTGGTTTTCTTCGAAGCCGGAAGTGACGCTATCGGTTCCCGTTTCCACGCTATGCTCGATGTCGTTGCCGAACGAATTAAGCAGAACCCCGATATAGTCCTTGGTCTATATGGTTTTATCGATGAAGACTCCGACCCGGAAGATTGGGAAAGAAACGGCCTTCACTCAGCTCGAGCGCGGGCGGTTCGAGACTATCTTACATCAAAAGGCACGAGGGAAACCGCGATTAGAATAGTGGAAGAAGGTTATGACCCTGTTTCAGTCAGAGCCGGCAGGGGAGAGGGATACGAGTCCCCTCAGGATAGAATGTGGGTTCAGCAGGAAAACCGCCGTGTTGAAATGGCAGTCTGGGTGCGCGATTACGAAGGACCGATACTAACAATCGGATTCCCTAACAACAAGCTTGAAGTCTCAGCATCTACACTGGATTCCCTTTCAATGTTTGCATGCGAGGCCAATATCTTCCTCGAAGAAAACCCGGACATTACTCTGGTTCTCGAAGGCTACACATCAAACGAACACGATTTCGCGGAGGTTTATGACCTGCTCGATGAACTTCGCACCTATATCCTGGATGGTATCACATGCCCCATCGACCGCTCCAGATTTCCCGTTATAATCGACAGGGGGGATAAGAGCGAAACTGAAGTCAAACTTTTCATCGCAGGCGAAGGTCTAATTTACCGTCCACTTCAGAACGCCCTTGCGGCGAAGGACTACGAAATTCCCGACAGAATGAAAGAGAACGAGGTTCAAATCGATGTAACTTCTGGATGGGTAAAAGATTATGAAGTAGTAATAATCGATTCTGACGGCGATAGAATAAACACCCTCGCCAAAGGCAATGGAATCCCGCCCGAGAAACTCACCTGGGGTTGGAAAGATGGGAACGGCAACCTTGTCGATCCGCGCAAAACATACCGTGTCGAGCTTGTTACTATAGATGCCGCCGACGGTGTATCCCGATTTTCATCTGAGGAGATGAATGTTATAGTAACCGGAGTCGAGAGGCGCAAAGAGAGCACAATAATCGTCCAGTTCGCCTTTGACGAAATCACTTCTACAAGCCGGTATCTCGAATCCAGAATCGAATCCATGGCAAGGTATGTCAAAGAGACAGCCGCAGGAGGCGAAAAAGAGCTTACGGTAAGAATTGTCGGGCACACAGACCCCATTGGAACCGACAGGCGAAACATGATCCTCAGTCAGGAACGCGCCGCAAAAGAAGAGCGAAATTTCAGACGCTATCTCAGATACATCGCCGGCGTGAATACTGACGCCGAACTCGACAGGTGGCTATCTCAGAATAACACAACCCTTATAAGACAGGGCGCCGCAGATACCCAGCCCTACGAAGTCGAGAGATACAGAGACGGCAAATTCGAGAAAGTCCTTTTGGGCAACAACTCCCTTCCGGAAGGAAGATCTATCAACAGAAGAGTCGTTGTTCAATTCGAGGAAAGATCAATTCGATAATAATAATTAACCCAAAGAACGTAAAAGGCCTTGACAGTGCCATCTTGTTAGGTATCTTATTAAGCAGTTAGTTTCTTTCACTCCGGTAAGCGGATGTATTCGAATATCGGATCACAGGAGGTTTTTTATGGCGAAAGGTGTTATCAAGAGGTTCGACGAGAAAAAAGGTTATGGGTTCATTACCAGCGAAGAATTCCCCGAAAAGGACATCTTCGTTCACTATTCCGATGTCGTCGGAGAAGGATTCAGAACTCTAACTCCCGGCGAAGAAGTCGAATTCGACTTGATTGAAAGCCCAAAGGGACAAAAGGCCGTTAACGTTCGCAAGATTAGCGAATAGTTATCACGGCTTTAAAATATCAGCCCTCCTAACGGGGGGCTTTTTTTTATTTAATCAATACTACAGGAAAAACCTCAATTGAAGCCTTCTTAATCGGAATCTGAGATTTTTGCAAAGAAATGTTTGTTTTTCTCTCGAATATTATCCCCTTTAACGTGAATAGCAAATCGGCGGCACGGAAACCCAAAGATATTTCCGACGACGCCGATTTGATAACGCGAGTTAAAAACGGAGATTCAAAGGCTTTCGATGAACTCATGGACAGACATAAACGGCGCGCATTTCACACTGCGATTGGACTGGTCGGCGAACAGGAACTTGCATACGACCTCACTCAGGATGCATGGGTGGCCGCATTCAAGGCAATGCCCCGGTTCAAAGAAGGACGCCCATTCTACCCATGGTTCCATCGAATCCTCACGAATCTCTGCAAAAACGCCCTACGGCACCGCTCTGTTGAAAACCGGGTCATGCCTTCAAGAATCGAGGATGAGAACATGCCTCAGATAGCTGAAGAAGTGCTGAACCCGGAAAGCTTCTTGGAGAACGGAGAAGTTAAAAACGCTATCTGGCAGGCAATTCAAAGTCTATCGCCCGACCACAGAGAGCTTGTCGTCCTCGTTCATTTTGAATATCGAAGCTACGCCGAAGTAGCACAGTTGCTCGATGTTCCCGTAGGCACAGTAATGAGCCGGCTCTTCTACGCAAGAAAAAAGCTGGCCACAATGCTCGAAGGTTTTATCGATTATGCCTAACGAAGACAAAAATACTACTCCTGAAAGCAAAAACGAGATATCCCCAGCTTGCTGTTCCGAGGAATGGGGGATTAGAGTAAGTGCCCATATCGACGGGGAACTCCCGCCCGCGGAAGCCATTCGAGTAGAGGAGCACCTAATCGAGTGTGCCGAATGTGCGCATTTCGCCCGCGAAATTCGCAAGATAAAGGGGATTACCATGGAAATGAAACTCTCCGATTTGCCCGATTCCCGCTGGAAAGTATATAACAGGCAAATCTACAACCGAATCGAAAAGGGGATAGGCTGGATTTTCACTTCGATAGGATTTCTTATAGTCCTTAGCTTCGGCCTATTCTGTTTATTCCGTGATTTTTTCGGAGATCCGGATGTTTCAATGTTCATCAAAATCGGCGTTGCGACTTTGGGTTTCGGGCTGTTGGTTTTGCTCATTTCGGCCTGCAGAGAAGCATTGTTCCGTTACAAAGGCGATAGATACAAGGAGGTGGAGTTGTGATTCAAGTAACAAGCGACCAAATTCCCGGACGGAAAATCAAACGCGTCCTCGGCCTCGTGCGCGGCAATACGATTCGCGCTCGTAATGTAGGCCACGATATCATGGCGGCTCTGCGAAATCTCGCGGGCGGCGAAATTACAGATTACACGAAAATGGTAGCCGAATCCAGAGAGCAGGCTCTCGACAGAATGACTGCCGAAGCCAAAGCTCTGGGCGCCGACGCCATAGTCTGCATCCGTTTCACGACAAATAGCATGATGCAGGGTGCGGCGGAGCTTCTCGCCTATGGAACCGCAGTCGAGTTGGAACCGGAGGATTAATGGCAGATGTCCCCCAATGGTTAAGATTCGTCAGTTTCCTTACCGCGGCCTCGATTGCCCTTACTCCATTTCTGATAGGCGCGAGAAAAATCGGCTTCGGATGGTTACTGGCGCTGTTCTGGGGCGCAGTGTCCCTTTACTCGATAAGACTCGTCCAGATTCCACTGCAGTCCGCCATTACCTCTGCGATGATAGGCTCGAATCTCCCCCAGTGGGCACGCTCTGCTTTCTATATCTTCCCGTCAGGACTTATTCAGGAGATAGCAAAATGGATTCTCCCAGGAACTTTTCTCATCCTCGGAGTAAAACTTGGAACATCGGAAAAACTCTACGGACCCGCCGCGGGAGCAGGTTTCGGAATTGCAGAAGCGGTATGGCTGGTTGGACTTCATTCGGGTGCAATCGGCTGGGTGGCTATTTTAGAGCGATTTTCAGCAATATTATTTCATACCGGTTCGACAGCTATAGCTGTCGGCGGCGGCAAACCAAAAAGAATGATCTGGGGATTACCAGTTGCAATATTATTGCATTCGTTGTATAATTACATAGCGATAACTTGCATGAACAAAGTCAACATATGGACTCTCGAACTGATAATAGGAGTCATGAGCCTTATATTATGGGGCTTTGCCATAATTATATCCAAAGAAAAGGAAGAACGATGAAAGAATTTATCATCACGATTCTCACTCTGATTGTCCTGCTAACGACCGTTCAGGCCGCAGAAAACAGCCTCGTGTTTGACCCGGATTTCAAACTGCCCATTCGGGATACCCTATATTACAGCCTCTACGATAAATCCGATAACAAATTGGCCGAATCCATGACCATCTATTACCTTGATGAAGAGGGGCTTAGAATTATCGATATGGTCAACCAAAGCGAAGTTCTGATAGACCCGGCTTCATTGAACCCGATATCCGGTCAGAAAGTCTTTATGGATGGACAAAAGCAAATCCTCGTAACATCTGCCATCGTGGGAGATTCGGTTCAACTCTTAATGAAGTTGGACGAACAGGAAGAATCTATGAGTATTGCGATTCCGAAATCCCACTTCCTCCATAACGACCAATTGCTTTTCAGTTTTCCCGCTCTGGATTTCTCGCAGAAACGCCACGACTTTCAGCTTTTCGTGCCTGCTTCGGCGTCCTTCATTCAGGTGGCCGCTCTTGTGGGCAAACCCGAAAGCATCGAAGTGCCAGCCGGGGAATACTCGGCATATCCTGTAACTTTCGACTTTGGAATGGCCACTCAGGAAGCATGGTATGAGGTAGAAGAACCTCACCGTCTTATAATTTACGATAACGGTCAAATCCAATATAGACTTGAACAAGACTGAGCTTTGACAAGTTTTCGATGTAATCGAGCTTGCGGATGTTAGTGTTACGATTTCTTTAAGTCGTAACACTAACTTTTTTTAGCTTGTTTCGCTGTTTTTTTTGGGTATATTTACTCGATTGATAACCCTAATTGGGAGGATCGAATGAGAAGAAGATTCCTTGTTTTAGCAATCTTAGCCCTTTGTTTTACGGCCTTGGCGACCGGACGCGCTGATAGTATCCCGCCGTTTCAGTATGATGCCGGTGTTCAGGCACGTATCGCCAGCGACCCCCTGAACGGCCAATGCGATGTCAACAACGGAACATGGCCAGCCCACTCCATTGTCGATGCCAAGCTCTACTATTCCACCGACGGCCAACTCAACTGGAATAATGTTCCAGCCACAAACGTCATCGACGACAGATATTCCGCGACTACAACCGGAATAGCCGGCGACGCCCACTGGAGATTCTACATCGAAGCCGACAGCTGTTGGGGCGGCCAGACGGCATTCTACTCCGGCCCATCCGAGTGCAGGCTACCCCTAAACTGGTATGTTTACTGGGAAGACGAGATAGGTCTCGACAGCATAAATAATATACCCGGCGGCGTTGGAGACTGGATGGACATTCGCGGAGCAGGATTCTGCATCTCCAGCGATAGATTTTACGGTATGATGGTCATGGGAAACAATACTTTTAAAAGACACGACGGATCTTACTCATCACTCCTTGGATTATATGACCACAACTACGGGTATATGTTTTCAATTAACAATCCTATCGAGCCCACCGGCACTGTTGTTTTCTCGATGGTATGGTGCGATGAACTCGACCCGCCTGATCTTTCAGGTCATGTTGAGTTCGCCCCCGGTGTCCTGAAAGTATTTGACACTGACCCGCAAGAGATTTATGTAGTTGACGATGACATCGATTTCGAGTTTGTAGCCGATACTATGTTTTTAGCCTGCCCGATGTCTTCCATCGTTGGTGATGCGGATTACGGCACATTCCCAAATAACGCTCGTTATTGGAACATTCAAGCCACAACAATGCATCTTTACTGGACGGGAAGTTTATGGTCTCCGAACATCGTTACATATTTTCCCGATGCCGCCAAAGCCGGCCATGCATACTACAACCACAACGGCACTTCTCTCGAAGGCTGGTTGTCATCGCCTTCAGCTCCAAATACTCCACCGATTCTAACTTCACCGAGTGTGGTATATAACGGTGGAACTGAGCAGACGACAATCACAATCACATACTCTGACGCCGACGAGAACCCCCCAGAATACGTGCGAGTGGAAATTTTGGCTTCGCGCACCGTCTACGAACTGACCAAAGCTCAGGTTGTAGGTCCTTTCGGATGGACATCTGGCATACAATACTCCGCTGTTATTTCCGGCTACCACGGCTGGGGCGCGGATTTCACCTTCTCCGCCAGCGACGGAGCAGATACATATACCCTTCCTGCGGGACCTCTTGCTGTCGAGAGTTATCTGCCTGAGAATGCATCGCTGAAAATATGGCCGAACCCCTTTAATAGTGCATGTGCGATCTACCTTCCGGAAAATTCCAAAGCAGAAATATACGATATGACCGGCAGAATCGTCCATCAGGTCGAGAGCATTCGCCCGATGACCGCAAGATGGGAGCCGTCCAGCGATCTATCCACCGGGGTCTATCTGGTGAGAGTTAGCAATGGCAATACCTCCCAGACCGAGCGTGTCATTTATATGAAGTAATAAGTCAGATTGATAGTTCGAAAAAGGGCGGCTTATGTCGTCCTTTTTTATGGAACCGGATCGTAACCGCCATCCTCGCTGAGTGGCGTGCACCTGGCGAGTCTTTTCACTGCAAGAATCGAACCCCGGAATGCTCCGTGTTTGAGAATAGCCTCACGAGCATAATCACTGCAGGTCGGCTCAAATTTGCACTTAGCTCCGGTTCTGTTGAGTATGGATGAGAGGTGTTCACTATGAAAATCGATGGCCGCTAGAAGGATTTTTGATGAGAACTGTTCAGCGGCTGGTCTTAGTAAATCCACCGCAAGCAAACCGGTGGCAATCGAGAGAATTATCCCTAATTGCATGAACAACCGCCAGATATGTCTTCTTTTTCCAAAGGCCATGACCAATTGATAATTCTCAATATTCGATTTGTCAAACATAAAAATTCCATTTTTTGCTTCCGTTTTGAGAAAAACCTTGACTTGTTATAGCAACTAATATATACTAACCCAGTTATGTTTTCGACGCGGATTGGCATATCGGAAATTCGCGAGGGCTCGGACAAATTTGAACTCACGATTCGTCCTGAAGACCTCCATCTCGAATATCGGGAAGCGACGTTCGAATCGCCGGTCACTGTCGAAATCGAGACTCATAGAACTGGTCTCGAAATTACGCTCATTTTGGATGTGAAGACTACAATAGGGCTTATTTGCGCGAGATGTCTCGAGAATTTCGACTACGATTTCGCATCAAGCTTCGAGCTTCATCTGAAAGCTCAAAAGGGCGGCCTGCGAAATATCGACTTCGCGGAAGAAGATTTTGCCTTCCTCGATAAAGATATGGGCATAATCGATCTGGAAGAGCGAATTCGCGACGAGATTATACTCGAAATCCCGCAAATCCCCCTCTGTAGGGAAGACTGCCCCGGCATCAAATATGGCGGGCAGGTCGAGAACATCGATCCGAGATGGCAAAAATTGAATAAACTCAAACAAGATAACGAGGTAGAAAATGGCTCTCCAGAAAAGAAGAAGCAGTAAGACTCGCACAAAAAAGCGCAAAACTCACTACAAAGCGGTTGCGCCGAATGTAATTGAATGCCCCCAGTGCAAATCGCCCATGCTCCCGCATCACGCCTGCAAGGAATGCGGCTATTACAACGGCCGTGAAGCTGTTGCAGTAGAAGCGTAAAGCATAGGCACGTGGGACGCTGGATTTATTATACCAAGAAGCTCGCCCACCGCTGGGATTCCCATGAAGATGCCGGAAAGCCCATTACTATAGCGTTAGACGCTATGGGAGGCGACCGCGGACCTGTCGCAAATCTCGAGGGAGCGCTTCTTGCGGTGGCTGACCAGCCGAATCTTCGAATAAAACTTGTAGGCCGGAGTGGTGAGCTTGTGAAAGCTCTGGGCAAGAGTTTCCTGCCGGAAGAGATTGAAATTGTCCATGCCGAGGACGCTCTCGGTATGGACGAACAGCCCACCCTCGCTCTTCGCCGGCCAAACTGCAGTATCATGAAAGCTGTCGATTTGGTGCTGGACAAGCAAGCTCAGGGGTTCGTCAGCATGGGCAATACGGGAGGCGTTGTCGCGACATCCCTGGTTCGTCTCGGCAAAGCGGAAGGTGTGGAGCGTCCTGCATTGATGACTATGTTCCCAGCCCTCGAAGGCTTTCCTACAATGGTTCTGGACATTGGAGCGAACTCCGACTGCCGCCCGGAACACCTACTCTCCTTCGCGGAAATGGGATCCCTTTACGCCGTCGAGGTTCTCGACCGCAAACGCCCGACTGTAGGTCTTTTATCCATAGGCGAGGAATCGACCAAGGGGAGTGCTCTCGTCAAAGCCGCCCACGAATTGCTTCGGAACTCAGATTTGAATTTCGTCGGAAATGTCGAGGGTAGTGATATGCTTCACGGCGAGGTTGACATTGTTGTTACAGATGGTTTTACTGGCAACATCCTGTTGAAATTTGCCGAAGGTAGCATAGGCCTTTTCAAGCGAATCGCTAAAAAGGGGCGCAGGAAGAATCTCTTCTCTATGGCCGGAGGAGTCCTTATGAGCGGCGGTTTCAAGAAAGTTATGAAAGAATTCGACTATGCCGAATACGGCGGCGCACCGCTTCTTGGAGTCGCCGGCAATGTAATAATAGGACACGGCAAATCCACACCACTCGCTATCTCTAATGCAATCAGCCTTGCATATGTAATGGCTATAGCCCAAATTGACGCCAAAATAGCCGCATACATGAAACTAAAGGGGAATGAAATTGAGAACGAAAATATTAGGGACAGGATCGAATCTTCCTGAAAAAATTCTTACTAATGAGGATCTCGAAAGAATAGTTGACACTTCTGACGAGTGGATACGAACTCGAACCGGAATTGTGGAAAGAAGAATCACCGATCCGGGAACGCCCTCTTCCGAACTAGCTCTGCCCGCAGTTAAAAGAGCCATCGCCGACGCAAACCTCCAACCTGAAGATATCGACGCGATTATCTGCGCGACGGTTACCCCGGACATGATATTCCCGAGCACGGCCTGTTTGCTTCAGGCGAAACTCGGATGCCGGCAGATTCCAGCCTTCGACATCTCTGCGGGATGCACAGGATTTGTTTACGGACTGATAATCGCCGATTCCCTTATCAAAGCAAAAACGGCGAAAAACGTCCTAGTTCTTGCCGTTGAAGAACTTACTAAAATCACGAATTGGGAAGATAGAGGCACATGCGTGCTTTTCGGCGATGGCGCGGGAGCCGCTGTGGTCGGAATTTCCGACGACGACAAGGGCATAATCGGAAGCTATTGGTCGTCCGACGGCACAGTGGCGGATTTTCTCACCCTTCCCGCCGGAGGAAGCGCTATGCCGGCCTCTGCCGAGACTGTTGAAAAGAACCTCCACACAATCTACATGGCCGGAAACGACACTTTCAAAACTGCAGTCCGCGCCATGGAAGAAGCAAGTCTAAAAGGCCTCGAAAATGCCGGCCTCGAGTTGGAGGATCTCGACTGGCTTATACCTCATCAGGCGAATATACGAATTATCCAATTCACTGCAAAACGTCTTAAAATGCCTATGGAAAAAGTCGTTGTTACGATAGATAAATATGGTAACACCAGCGCATCCAGTGTAGCTATCGCTTTCGATGAGGCTATGAAATCAGGGAGAATCTCAGCCGGAGACGATGTCCTCCTCGTGGCTTTCGGCGCAGGATTTACATGGGGAAGCGTTATTATAAAGGTATAGAATGAGCATCGCATATATTTTTCCCGGCCAGGGAAGTCAACATCCGGAAATGGGCAAGGACCTCTACGAAAGCTTCAACGAGGCGATCGAAGTATACGATAAGGCCAAAGCTCTCACGGGAACCGATTGGGCCGAAATAAGTTTTGAGGGGGATAAGCAAGTTCTATCGCAAACACAGAACACTCAGCCCTGTATTTTCCTCCATTCCATGGCGGTGTTACGATCTATGAAAAGCGTAACACTTTTCGAGGCCACTGCCGGACATTCCCTTGGAGAATATTCAGCCCTCTGTGCCGCAGGTATTCTCAACTTCGAAGATGCTCTCATTGCGGTTGTTGAACGCGGAAAACTAATGGCCTCAGCCAAATCCGGCGGAATGCTCGCACCTCTGGGAGCTAAAGATGATGGTGTTCGCGAGGTCGTTTCTGATCTGCACAAAGATGGAATTATCGTAGTGGCAAATTTCAACGCACCCGGCCAGCTTATCGTTTCCGGCGAAGAGGGAATATTAGAGAGAGCATCCGAAGAGCTAAAAAACCGTGCTGGTGCCAAGAAAGTCCTGCGTCTGCCTGTTTCCGCGGCCTTCCATTCCCCATTAATGGAGGATGCCAAAACAGAGATGGCCGGAATCCTCGGCAAAATCGAGTTCAAAGCTCCCAAAACAGCCTTCTTCGCCAATGCAACAGGCACAAAACTCGAAAACCCGGAAGAAATCCGAAAACAGCTTATCGAACAGATAACCAGCCCAGTTAGGTGGATAGATCAGGTTAAAGCGATGGTGGATTTCGGCGTGGATGAATTCATCGAAATAGGTCCCGGCAAGATTCTACAGGGGTTAGTCTCTCGAATAATCCCCGAAAGCAATGTCCGGGGAATTTCTGATTCCGAAGCCATAGATAGTGAGAGATAAAAATGAAAACAAATCTTCGAGTAGTGATGTTAGCATTTGCTCTAAGTCTTGTCCTAAGTGCATTTGCTGTGGACGAGGAAATCAAAACTCTTTATGGCCTCGAAGGCAAAATCGGTTTTGCCGGCGAACGGGATGACACACCTTATGGCATCGCCGGTAATTTCCGAACAAAACTACTGCTCGAAAAACTTAAAGCAGGAGGCGATTTCGGAGTCATGGTAACTTCTAATTGGGAAGACTCCCTCGACCTCCATGATAGTCCGGAACCCTCTGATACGACCCTCTACGATTCATGGGTCAGAAACGGAACCGATGTTTCATTCATCCTCGGGCCGAGAGTCGGATACAAGTTTCTCGGCTCGGAACTATTTTCTGCGCGCCTCGATTTTGGATTCGGAGCCCTGTTCAGTTTCACATCCTACGACGATGTCAAACAATCCAATTCCGGTTCTCAGAGTTCAAACGTTAGCGAAATCGAATCCGACATAGAATTCTACGCCAGGACAAGACTGGAAATTCAATACAACCGCCTCTATGCGGCCTATGAATACTACATTGCAGACAACATCGGACAAACAATATGCATTGGAATAATGTTCTTCTAAAAACCTCCGGAGGGAAAATGAAAAAACACATTGTAATCCTAACACTCGCATTCTTGATGATCATCATGATCGCCGGATGCGGCGGCGAGAAGAAACTGACCGGCGATTACGCCGAATCGGGAGTCAAACTCTCATACGCCCCCGCTGAGGGCAAGACTATTTTCTACCGCTCCGATTCCGACGATCTGACTGAGTTCTCAGAGAAAGGCTACAGCTCGAGCACCCTATCAAAATCCACGAGCTACCAGTCTTTCACTGTGAATTACGTTCGAGAAGATACGACATCGATTACCTACGGCTTTCTTTATGAAGACGTGGGCGTCTTCCAGAACGGTGCATATCAGAAGAGCGAAAAGGAGAGCGACCTCATCGGCCAGGAGCTTACTATTGTTGTAGATCCGGAAGGCAAACTCGTAAATTGGTCAGGGTTAGTAGATATCGAGCCTGACGACTCCGGTATCGACCGCGGCCAGATGATTGCCAGCAACTACAGCTCGATTTTCTTCGACTACTTTCCTCCGCGCAAACTCAAAGTTGGAGACTCCTGGGAAAACGAAAATACAATGAACGTTTCGACAAAAGAAGGGGATCTGACTCAGAACACGACCAAAGAATACGAAGTAGTCGATTTCGTCGAATATAAAGGAAGACCCACGGCTAAATGCAAAGTCTCAATCACTATTCTGAATACCGGTGAGGGCGAAGTCGAAGATGGAGAAGGCAAACAGTATGCCTACTTCAACGAAGGCAAAGGTGAAGGCAAAGGCACGGTCTATTTCGATTTCGAATCGGGCTACCCCGTCTATTCAACCTTTAATTGGATTGTCGATTTCACAATCACGAGTGTGGATCAGGAAACTCAGGAATCAAATGAGTTCACTTACTACAACGAGCAGAAAGTATCCTATACTCTTGTGAACGAAAGCGACGTGCCCTCAAATTAGCATTGAATACTGCTCCGGGTGCCTATTTATCAGTATTCGGAGCATAACTATTCTATATAAGAATAGTTATTACAGTAATATTCTATTAATAACACGTTTGCCCTTCGAAATAGCTTGACATCTTCGATGTTAAACCGTATTATTCATCGATAATTAAAGATAATTCAACCATTGGAGATTATGAAAGCTAAGTATTGGATATACATCATCATTACTGCTGTTTCCCTTTTCCTGATGGGAAGCAACTGTGACCACGGTCTCAAACCCCGTTTTACCGCCCTTGAGGGAGACTTGATAATTGTTGGGGAATGGCCGAAAGAGACAGAGATGTGTTTTCTGGTGGCAACCCACGAGAAACCGGATGAACTGATACTTGATGTTCAGCTAGTTCAGGGCTTCTATCAGCTTCCGGACAGGGTTTACAACGACGGACAGGATTCAGTTCGATTCCATGTAGAGATGCCGCCAGGTGAATATGGATGGGTCTTTTTCGCTATCCTCGACAGCGCGGCTCTTAGCACGGTCAACAGCACAATGGGATGGCGCAATCTCGCCGCAGAATACCTCGATCCCAGCGACGAAAGCAAACTCGGGTCAGTTACTATCGGCGAAGACGAAATGCCCTTTGTAAGAATAGTCTGTGATTTTACAACTCCATACCGTGGAGTAGGAAATCATGGACCATTGGACTATTTTCATCTCGACGGTTAAAAAGGGGGAATTATGATTCGCAGAAAATACAGCATTTCCTTATTGTTAGTCAGCCTTTTTCTTACAGGAGCTTTGGCTCAAAACGCCGTTCAAGGTGAAACATATTCTGTTCAGGGTAAGATAACAGACGAAAACGGAGATCCTCTGCCCGGAGCGAATGTTATTATTCAAGGCACCAGCAAAGGTTCCTCTACTAATCTGGACGGCGACTACACTATTATGGGACTTACGCCCGGAACTTACGAGTTCAAAGTATCCATGATGGGTTATGAATCGACGGCGCAGGATGTTACAGTAGTTGATAACCAGAAGGTTAGTTTCAGATTGCTTCCGAAAGCCTTCGTATCTCAGCCGGTTATCGTAACAGCAAGCAGAACCGAACAACGCCTTCAGGACAGCCCTGTATCCACTACAGTTATCGAATCAGAACAGATTTCTGAGCGTAATTATATGACTATAGACGAGGCGATTCGTTTTGTGGGCGGCGTAACAATGTCCGACGATCAGGTTTCCATTCGCAACTCGACCGGCTATGCCAAGGGCATTGGCGCAAGGGTTCTCCTTATGGTCGATGGCGTTCCTCTGCTATCCGGTGACACTGGTGAGATAAAATGGGACGCTATTCCTATTGGCCAAATCGAACAGATGGAAGTGGTAAAATCTGCCGGTGGTGCTCTTTACGGCTCCAACGCTATGGGCGGAATGATAAATATCATCACAAAGAAACCAGATAAGGCTTCAGGTTACAAGATATCGACTGAATTTGGGGTTTGGGACAAACCCGCTTATGAAGCTTGGGAATGGTCGGATAAAACCAGAATATATCAAAGACTTGCCGTCGAACATTCACGCAAGTTGGGCGATGTCGGTCTTATACTAAGCCTCGAAGAAAAAACGGACGACAGCTACCGTCAAGCTGACGATTTCAAACGTGGCCAGTTCTTCAGTAAAGTCAATTGGGATTTGAAAGAGGCCCAGAGACTTAACTTCATGTTGAATGTGGCTTACGAAGACCGCGGAACCGGCTTGGTTTGGCGTGGACAGTCTGCCGCTCTCGAGGTCGATTCATCCGCTCTCGAAGATAGGGTCCATTCCTCCAAAATCCAGTTTAATGCAATCTACGACGGCAGTTCCCAGGGCGGGAAACGCTACTGGAACGTAAAAGCATACACCAACTATTATTTCTACGATTCATTCATCTCCGATAACTCCGGAGACAGTGAACCTTTCTTCAGCAAGAGCTTGCGTTCCGGAGTCGACGGTCAATACACAATTGTTCCCTTCGATGGTCATCGCATTACTATTGGCGGTGATGTTAACAACTCTATAATCGACGCGAACATCTTCGGACAGCACAGCGGAATCGGCGGGGCTCTTTACACTCAGGATGAGATTACGGCATTCCAGCCCCTCGTGGCCACATTGGGACTTCGCGGTGATATCTTCCACGTTAACCCCGATGATGGATTTGACGGCACGACCTACGGTCAGATAAACCCAAAACTCGGCCTCGTTTATCATCTTTCAGAAAACGTGGCGGTTCGAAGCAACGTGGGAACTGGTTTCCGGATGCCCTCCATGGCCGAGCTTTTCTCCGAGCTTCGCGCCGCAGGATTAGTCAGCGTCCAACCGAATCCTTATCTGAAAGCGGAGCAGGCATACAGCGCTGAAGCAGGAATCAACTGGTTCAATAAACGGCAAAGTATAGATTTTGCCGTCTTCAGCAACTGGTACACGAATATGATTGAACCTACACCAACCGGCGTGGGCAATCAGGTTCAATTCCAGAACATCGCCGATGCGAGAATTTTCGGCATCGAATCCGGCATTACATGGGGAGTGGGAAACGCAACGAGGTGGCTTTTCAAAGACAAGATAGTCGATCTGCTTAATCGGGCAAACGTAAACTTCAATTATATGTTTACGAATCCTATAAACATCACCAAATCGGACTCTCTTGGAGAGACGGTGAGGTTACCATATCGTCCGGAACACACATTTACCGTTACAGCAAATGTAGATTACTGGAAACACGCTAGTTTTATCTTCGAAGGCCGTTATGCCAGCGAGACAAAATTTGCACTCTATCCCTCCGATGAAGTTGTGGATCAACGCGTAATCAACCTTACAAATAAGTTCTACTACAACAATTTAACGCTTCAGCTTAAAGCGAGCAACCTGTTGAACTGGAATTATCTCGAAATAGACCGGAATATCGCACCGATCCGTCACTATTCCGTCTCGATGAGTTACGATTTTTAGAGTCTGATACAATCCATAGAAAAAGCCCGGGAGGTTAACTTCCGGGCTTTTTTTTTGTCGACATATTTTTGTTTAAAAATGACGCCAGCCCATATAATCGAAATCGACCCTTCGGCCTTCGCGGATTATTTGAATGCCGGTTTTCGATGTTGTCTTGCCGATAATGGTTAAATCGCTGTCCATTTCCAGAGCTATTTTGCGGGCATGGGCAAAGTTTTCAGCAGGCATCGTTCCTATCAATTCGAATTCTTCGCCGCTGATGGGGGCGATTTGAGCTGAGTCGATGTTTAGTATCTTTGCGAGCTTAACCAAACCTGGGTGAAGGGGGAGTTTATCCAAATCTATTATAATGCCGCCGCCGCTCGTTTTGGCTATATGAGCTGTATCTGCGAGGAGACCGTCGGAGATGTCTATCATGGATGAAACGCCTATCCCGGCAAGTTTTTCGCCTAATCCCAAAGTTGGGGAGGGGCGCATGTAGCGGGATATCAATTCATTGCATATTTCAGAGGAAATGGATTTAGAGTCAATCTCGCCCACGGCAATCATCCTGCCTGCTTCTGAACCTCCCACAGTGCCCGACACGAAAAGGATCTGTTCCGCTTTCGCGCCGTTTCGACCAATATACTTCTTAACCGAACCAATCACGGATACAGTGGCCGAAAAATCTTTGCCGCGAGTAATATTCCCGCCGTGCAGGGGGACATTCGACCAATCGACGAATGTCCGAACCCCTCGAATGAAATCGTCGAAGTCGGCCAGAAGGAAATCCTCAGGAATCTGCAAGGCCAACAACGCGGATATAGCAATTCCACCGGAAGCGTTGATGTCGGAAACGGCACCGGCCATGGTCCGCCAGCCGGCGTCCAGCATGAATTTGGAATCTGCCGGGAAATGGGTGCCGCGAATTCCAGCGTCGATAGTTAGAATCATCTCCGACGATTCCGGTGTCTTAATTAATGCGCAGTCATCGGTGAGGTCGATTTCGGGAAAAAGCTCCCGAATACGCCCGATTAGGCCGAATTCGCCCAAGTCGTATGCCCTGGTTTTATCTGTCATACTTAGTCGATGTCATATAGCTCGGAATCATCGCCCTTATCCTGCTTGAGGGGTATTTCGCAACCGCACTCTTCATCATTCGTGGGAATTGCATTCGCAAGTCTTTCGTAATCGGGGATACCCTTGATTTTTGCGATAACAATAGCTACGAATATCAGCAAAGCTATCACAAGCCAACCCCAAACGAACTCCTGACTTCGGAGGCCGAATTCGCCGTAGGGCTTCTGAATGCGCTGATAAATCTCGAAACCGAGCATCACCAATATAAATGCCGGAATTATAAGCTGTATTCGTATGTCCCACCAGATTCCGATTTTACCCTCGGAACGACTGTTGATGAAATGACGCATTCTCCCAGCCTTCATCACCCATCCGATGATGAGACATTGACCGAGCACCACGAATGTCAGCCCGAACTGGTTCATGAACCTATCTACGATATCCAGCCACCAGAGTCCCGCGCCGAACACATAGGGCAGTCCAAGCAAGAACCCGCAAACCGCCACGGTGATGTTCGATTTCTTATGTGTCCATCCGAATTTGTCCTTCAGTGCCGCGGATACACCTTCGACCAGACTAAAAGCCGAATCCACCGCCAGAAGGCTTAGCATCACGAAGAAAAGAACACCGAAGAACTGAGACCAGGGGAGGGCATTGATTATTTCAGGATACGTTACGAAAGTGAACCCCGGACCGCCGCGAACAACATCCGCGAAGGGAATCGAGTCCGGCGAAACCCCTACAGCGGCGGCTTGCAGAAGGCGTTTATGCCCCAATGCGCCGAACACTGCGAAACCTCCTACTATAGCCGTCCCGGCATCGGCAAGACCAATTATCCAGGCGTTTTTCACGATACAGGTCTTATCGTCGATGAAACTGCCATAGGCTATCATCACACCAAACCCCACGGTAAGGCTGAAGAAGACCTGCGAAACCGCCGCCAGCCAAACCTGCGGGTCGAGAAGCTTTATCCACTCGGGAGTCAGATAGAAAGCGAGTCCCTCCGAAGCGCCCGGCAAGGTTACTCCGCGAACGACGAAAACCAGAAGCAGTATCCACGGCCCGAGGACAGTAACCCATACAACCTTTCCCACAGTCTTCGTGCCCTTCCAGATGGAGGCGACCATCCATACCCACGCCACAATCATTCCGATGAAAATCGGCCACCGGAAAGCCCCCCATGACCATGCTTTTTCTGCATCGGTAGTTATTTTCAGAAAATCGTTGAAGAAGAATTCATTGGGAGTGGCTCCCCAGGTTGTTTTCACGGAGAAAAGCAGATAGTTAAGGCACCAGGACATGATCCCCGAATAATAGGTCGTAATGATGAAACCCACACCCACGGCGAACCATCCGAACCACTCCAGCTTCGGGCTGATGCCCAGAAACGCTCCGGGAGCGGCGTTGTTCATCCGCTTGCCGATGGAGAACTCGAGCATCAGTAATGGGATTCCCGCCACGAGAAGGCAGATGCCATAGGCTATCAGAAAAGCCCCGCCGCCGTTCTCGAAGCATACCATAGGAAACCGCCATAAGTTGCCAAGCCCTATCGCCGACCCTATCGACGCAAGCACGAATGCCGTTCGGCTTCCCCAAATATCTCTTTTTACCATGTCTCCTCCCAATAACAAATTCGATTGCACTTAGACATTCAATATAAAAGACTATTCCCGCGATAAAAACTCTTTTTTCAAATTTTTCGCGAATATCAAATCATAACTCATTTCACGACATAAGCCTTGACTTTAATTTGAATATCCATTCATTCTAAATGTTACCGATTTCGACCCGAGGAGAACATGGCGATAAAATTAAAAAGGACAGCGATAATACTTCTGAGGATAATCCTGATTGTATATTTGGGATTATGCGTCCTTATGTTCGCCGTTCAGCGCAGGATGATTTATTTCCCCACCGAGGCCGGAAACCGAGGTGCCGCATCGGTTATCTGGATAGACAGGGGAGACGCCCGTCTCGAAATCCTCCATCGACCAGCTGAAAGCGAGAAAGCACTGATTTACTTCGGAGGTAACGCCGAGGATGTGTCATACACTCTGCCCGAATTCGAGAAAGCCTTCCCCGACCATGCCATCTACATGATGCAATACCGCGGCTACGGCGGAAGCACCGGAAAACCCACCGAGGAAGATATCCATTCCGACGCCCGCGCTCTCTACGACATGGTCTCCGCAAAGCACGACGAGATAATCCTCGTAGGGAGAAGCCTCGGAAGCGGTGTAGCCATAAGACTTGCCCTGCTTCCCGAAGCTCAGCGTCTTGTCCTCGTTACACCCTTCTACAGCATCCTCGATATCGCTCAGCGAAGTTTCCCATATCTGCCCGCAAGGCTGATTCTTATGGACAAATACGAATCGTGGCGATGGGCACCGGGGGTTTATATTCCCACCCTTATTATTATCGCCGAGAATGATGAGGTAATTCCCCTCGAAAGCACCATGCAACTCGCGGAGAAACTTATCCCGCATATCCTCAACGTGAGAACCATACCCGAAGCTGGCCACAACGACCTTTCCATCTTCCCCGAATACATGGAGGCTATTCAAACTGGCGAGTAGTGTGAAAGAAATATGTCACACTCAAGTTCCGCTATTGCCTCGAAATGCCTTAAGTAAAAGAGTGTTCGTTAAAAATGTCCTTGACATATTCCTTTCGTGTCCTATTATTAATGTATAAAGAATGACATTTAGTCAATTTAATAATCTCCATAACTCACGAAAGGACAGTGTATTACCTTGCCCGATTCAGCTCGGAAAAAACTCGAAGCCTCACGCAAAAAAGCTCAGGAACTGAAAGAAATCGCTCAGGATTTCATATCTGCCCGAAAGGAAATTCCCACCGGGGAGAAGATGCGCGGCGAAATCGAGAACCGGAAAAGGCTGGTGATGGAAATCCTCGGTGCATCCGACGCCGATTGGGAGAGCTGGCATTGGCAGATGCAAAACCGAATCGGCTCAGTGGAGACCCTCGATAAAATCCTCGACCTAAACGAGTCTAACCGCAGGGACATCGAAATTGTCGGACGTAAGTATCGATGGGCTTTCGCACCCTATTATGCAACTCTGATGAACCCCGACAATCCCGATTGCCCGATTCGTCGGCAGATGATTCCCCAGGTCGAGGAGATGGACGAGATAGGAGTCCCCGATTTTTCAGGCGAGGAATATACTTCCCCCGTGAAAGCCCTTACCCGGTGGTATCCCGACCGCGTCATAATCCGTTCGACGAATATATGATCCTCTTTCTGCAGGCATTGTTTGCGACGCCGTCATATCGGCCAGGCGGATATTCCAACGACGCGCGAGGACATCGAAGAAGCTCTCGACTACATTCGCGCAAACCCGGAAATCCGTGATGTTCTCTACACCGGAGGCGATCCGCTGACCTTCGAGGACCATTATCTCGATTGGCTTCTCTCTGAACTCGACTCAATCGAACATGTCGAGATTAAACGCATCGGAAGCCGAATGCCCGTAACGATTCCCCAGCGAATTACTCCGGAACTATGCGATATGCTGTCGAGACATCATCCTCTCTACATCAATATTCAGGTTAACCACCCGATGGAGGTAACCGAGGAGAGCGCGAAAGCCTGCGATATGCTGACCCGCGCCGGAATCTCCCTCGGAAATCAAACCGTGCTTCTCAAAGGCATCAATGACGACCCGGACATCATGAAAGTCCTCAACCACGAACTTCTGAAGATACGCGTCCGGCCATACTACATCTATCATTGCCAGGGCACGATAGGCATCGAACACCTGAGAACCTCCGTGGAGACGGGAATCGAAATTCTGGAAAACCTACGAGGCTACACATCCGGAATGGCGGTGCCGGATTACATAATCACCCCCTCGGGTCTGGGCAAAACCCCCCTCGCACCGCAATATCAAATATCCGCGGGGGACGGTTACCTCATCCTCCGCAACTGGGAGGGCAAGGCCTACAGATACGACAATCCCAAAGACTGATAATTCAAAAGATCGACTGTTGTTCTAGCTTAGAGAATCAGTGCTTTTTCACGTGGTCCCCGGAATTTTAACATCGAGGATAGCTGAATAAACTCGCAGGACTTCTTCCCTGTCGTGATTATTTAGAACAATTGCAGAATTTCAGTTAGATTGCTTCGTGCAAAGGCTCTCCCAATGACAGTATAACTATAAGAGATTGCCGCGGGCTATCGCCCTCGCAATGACAGTTTAGTCATAAGAGATTGCCGCGGGCTATCGCCCTCGCAATGACAACCTCGTCTCTCATTAGTCATTAGGATTTCTTCCCATTCCTCAATCCTAAGTCTTAAATCATAAATTTCTTCTGAAGATGCTGTCGGGAGGGAGGGAGGGCAGTGTCAGGCTATCGACCAGGTTGCCCTCGGAGTCTGTAAGGCCTATCCATTCGCCGTCGGCGGAGATGCCGAAATCGGCATGGTTTGCGCCCTGTTCGGGTTGGGCGTCGCACCAGACGAGGATTGTGGAGTCCGGTTGAATCGAAGACATTCCCGGAAAGGTGTAGCGAACCGAGTCGATTCTGTCGGAAAGCCCCCATCCGACAAGATTTATGATAGTATCCTGAGGATTCCAGATGATGATGTAATCCTCGAACTCGTCGAATTCGTCGGTTCGAAGAGATGCATTGTTCGACACGATTTCGGACATGACCACTGTTCCCCAGATTTCCGGGGCTTCCGGCTCCGGCGAATGGGGGGATTTCGTGCAGGCGCTGAAAAACATGGCAAAAGAAAATAGTGCGATGGAAATGTAACCTCTCATAGCCTAAAACCTCGCGCCTATCTGTAATTTGATTTCCGACCGAGGGGAGTTTTCATCAGCTCCAACGAAGGTTGTCTGCATTCGGAATCTTATCTTCTCTATTGGGTCGAAAGCTATGCCCAGATGGACTCTGTTTGTTTCGTGGGCTTCCGTCGATGTCGTTTCGTAATGGGTATAGGGCATGAATTTTCCGATAGTGTATCTCGCCCAGGTGTGCCAGCCGTCGAACTCCGCGCCGGAAATAATTTCGTTGCCCGAAAGAAATTCTCCGCCTATCTCGAAATTCCCCGGGTCGATAATCGCGCCGATTCCCCACGCATCCCGCCATAAAAGGCCTAGGGTGTCCAGCCCAGTTCCGTAACTGCCGATGACGTCGATAAATCCGGTGGGGGAGTAGGTCATTCTACCGCAGAACTGCTTCTCGCTTGTCAACGCGCCTCCGCCGTGGCCATTGAATAGACCCAATTCATATTCGATTTGATACGGCTCCTGGAAGAATTTGCCCATCGCCCATATTCCAATGTCGCGGTCGAGGTATCCTGCGTTGTCCAAAAGCTCCCGAACCTCGCTCCAATAAGCGGAGGGCGCAGAGTGGAGATTATACAAATCTTCGATTCCGAGTGCTTTTCTACGGTGGCCTATTCCCAGCTCAAACTGCCTGCCGTAAACCCATATGAGTTCTGCACTCTTGAGTTCCACGCCATCGATATTCAAATCGAAAGATATCTCCGTTTTAAAACGATCGAGAGTATCAAATTCCACTTCGATTTGTGTTCTTACTCGTTGCAGATAAAACTCATTATTGGGGTAGATTTCTCGAGAATCCCATTCCCATCCGGCGACAACTTCGCCGCCTATGTCGATATCGACATTCGCAAAAGAAATGTCCCCGAATAGCAGAATAAGAGGGATAATGACCATTGCTTTTTTCATTATTCAATTTCGAAATCGTCGAGTTTTTTCGATGTCTCCCGTTTCCAGCGAATACGGATTATTTCCGGGCCGTTGATTTCTTCGGCAAAATCGTTGCGGTCGATACTGCCGGAAATCTCTATCTCGATTTCGGTCTGGTCGCTCTCGGGTCCGCGGTCGTATCGAATACGTTTGATGTTATATGTAACTTCTTCTTCCTCCAGAATTTTTTTAACACGAGGGAGAATTTCGTCCGGATTGGTTGTTCGAATACGCAGATTCCAATTCCATGTTACGGCGAAGAGGGCTTTTTTCATTTTCGAGGGGAGTTTTTCGAAGATGAGCACGAGTAGGAAGACGTAAATCGTAACGATTATCGCCAGAGGATACAGGCCGACTCCGCATGCCATTCCCACCGCAAGGGCGATGACCAGCGAACTCGCCTCCTTCGGCGATTTGAGAGAATACCGGTATCTCACCATCGACGCCGCGCCCATCAGACCAAAAGCGCGCGCAATTTGACTTCCGATAATCATCATCATAAGCGCTGCGGCCACGGAGAGGATGACATGGGCTTCGGTGAAATCCATCTGCTCTCTGCCGCCGCGTCTTCGGTAGCTTATCAGAGCAGAGAGGACAGATGTCAACAAGAGGGTCGATATGATGTTAAGGGCCGAGCTCCAGTCGGTGTTCCATATTGCTCTTTGAGGAGCGCCGCCTTCTTCCGGAGGGCCTTCGGGAGGTGCTTCGCCAGATTGGGAGAAAATCGTGTCGGCAGTTCGGAAAATTGAATCGACCGAGCTATCTATCTGCCCGAAAAGCTGATTATTGCCGAGGATGAGCAACAATCCGGCGATGGCTACTATTAGTATGCCGCTAATTCCTATATGCGATTTAAGTTTATTCATTCGAAAAGCTCGCTTTTTCCTTTGTCACCTTTGGTTTTGATCCTTTCCGCCCTGTTCCTATCGACCAGAACCGGAATTCCGAATTCCATCTCGAAAAGATCTTTCTTGTTCAGCACCGATTTCCGTTCCGCTTTTGCCTTATTCACGGAATTCAAGTCCAATATAAGTGCTCCGCGTTCTCTTGACAACCGCAAATTCATAATCACCTGTCTATCGGAGGAATCGAGGGCGTCAGCAACACGGAGAATCGCCGCAAGTTTTCGCACGGCAAGCTGTTCTTCGGCGCGCAGTTTCCATTGTTTCAGCAAATTTATTTTTGACGCCGGGCCGTTATGATAAAGAGCGCAGATGGCCACAATCCGTTTTTCCCGCTTTGAAAGCTTTTTGAACTTATTGTCCATTATAATTCGATAGCTGTGCTTCTCGTGGTCATCTCCGACCGACCGTCCGACATCGTGAAGCAATGCTGAGTATTCCAATAGCCTTCGAGCGCGGCTGTTAAGTCCGTGAATATCAGCGACGGTGTCGAAAATCTGCACAGCGAAACGGCGGACTTTCTGCGCGTGTTCGAAATAACCGTTATGCTTATGATAAAGCTCCAGCACTTCCCGAAGCTCTTTATCTATAGTCTTTGGCTTAGGGTCGATGCCGATTTCCCTTGAGACCATTTCCACAATGGGAGAATAGAGATTGGAGGATTCCTCATCGTCCTCGATTACTCGAATACCGTCGGCCTCGGCGAGACTACGATAGATAGTCAAATTCTCTGCAGTCGGTTCAACGATGTCATCGATGAATAGTATTGCATCCGGTTTGACTGCAAACCCGCGGAAAGTCCTTGCCAGCCATTTATGATTCATACCGCTGAGAAGGCCATCGACATAAGTAGTGAGGAAAAACCGGTTTAAAATCACTGTCGCGCCCCGCTCCAAAGCCGGCTTGACTTCGGTTTCCATTATGTATGCCATCTCGCTGGCGGAAAGTAGAATATTCGTATGTGTCGAGAGAGCGTTTTTTGAAAGGGCTTTGTCGATGATTTCGGAAGTAATCCAGCTTTCCCCGATTCCCGATTTGACGACATCCGTACTGAGAACTTGAAACCAATCGTAGAGGGCGTTTACCTGATGGGTAACCTGTTCTTTGCAGGTGCCTTCGATGGCTATAAGTTTGCCGGGCATGTTATGTTCTGGCAACAAGGAAACGAATTTACTACAGGATTTTAGGTCGGTCGGGGCAGTAGAAAATGCCGTAGCAGAATCTAGGGATATTTTAGCCCTGCCAGGGGATTTGCCGTTATGGGCTCGAAGGCTTTCGAGCATGGGTTCGATATGCTCAATTATTGACTCGAAAATCTCATCCTCATTTCTCTGCATTTCGATGGGGACGAGGTCTTCGCATTCAACTAAATCCTGATAGGACTTGTTTACTTTTCCTTGAAACTCCACAAAAGACTGGACAGGATCAGTCTCGCCGGAGACATCCATTCCGCTTTCGTAAAATTTGGGGGAGTTTCCGTTTTTCTTCATAGCTCGTTTTAACGCGGTTTCGACAGGAACGTTGCATAAGAAAGCCATATCCGGTTCGATGGCGAGGGAGTAAATTCGCTTAACCCACTCCAAATCGATTCCCCGAGCCTTGTCCCTTGCGAGAGCTGTGTAAGAATATCTGTCGGCGATGACTATTTTGCCCTCGTTGAGTGCCGGAATTATAATATCTTCGAGTCTGTTGAAAAAATCCGCGGCATGAAGAGCGCTGAAACATGCCGGAGTTAGCAGATGCCCTTTTTTTGCCCGTTTGATACTTCTGCTGATATATTTGCTCGAATTCCAGCTCGTGACGACAACAGGGTATCCCGCCTTTTCGAGATGTTTCGCGAGACGTTTCACTTGAGTGCTTTTCCCCGCGCCATCCAGTCCCTCGAAGGCGATGAGGAGGCCTCGTCTTTCCTCAAAAAGCGCTTTATGGTTAATCGTTTCGGGTTTTCTTAATTCTGTATGTCCCATGATTCCATTCCTGACATATCTATTTCAAATAAGTAACTTTTGTCACAGTCGAAAATTTGCCGCAAGTTGCACGAACTAAATAAACGCCGGAACCTATCGAATTTTCCGGCCGCCAGGTAACCTGGATTGAATAATCGCTATTCAATTCCGGTGGCAAAACGCCCAGACTACCTACCTCTCTGCCGTTAATATCGAATACCCCGATATTAATGCGGCTGTTCTCTTCTACTTCAAGGCCTTGCAGTTCGATATTCACGGCGGAATTGAAAGGATTCGGATAAGTTGACATAACGAACTCGCCCGGAAGTTCCGGGTTTTCAGAGGCAATTATCGCCCAAGCGTTTTCCGCCTCGGGAGTGGCTTCCAGGCAAACTTGCCAGACACCGCTTCCGTTTGGATAGCGCCCCCAACTGCTGTCGGTAGGCATATCATCCCAGCTTATGCTGTCGCAGAACTGTGCGCCGATGAAATCCGACCCGAAGAAGGACAGTTTTTCCCCGTCGGCGTCGAGTTTGAAACTCGTGTGAAATTCTCCCTGCTCCGGGTCGGAATCCGCCCAAACCAGAAGGTAGCCGTGCGCGGGTATTGTTGTTCCATCCGGAAAAAACCACTTACGAGGTTCGTTGAAATCGTCTGATACCCACCAGAAAGAAATGTCCACTGCAGTATCGGCCGGATTGTAAAGCTCGAACCAATCTTCGAACTGCGCATTCTCATCGGAGATCGTGGTTGCATTCGACGGCATCACTTCGTTTATTAGCACAGCGCCGGCAACGTATATCCTATCGATTTCGCCAATTTCGCCCTCGACGAAAGTCGCCCTTTGCTGAATAAAATTCCTGAGTCCGGGTATTCCCTCGGGACCATGCGGGCCATAGAATATGACGTCATCGTCCAGGTTCGTCTCGAAATCATCGTCCGTGTATTGCTTGTTGAGATCGGCGTAAACGTATGGGCGAATCATATCTGAAAGTTCGGTTACGCGGAGGGAGAAAGTTGTAGGATCTAATGTTGTGGAAAGTAATTCTTCCAGCGCGCTGTTTACTAAATTCCAGAACGGCGGCCATTCCTCGAAACAACGCCGTGCAAGCGGCCTTTCGGAAGGCGTCCCCGGAGGAGGCCCTGTTTCCGTTGCATACCAATCAATAGGCAATTCGCGAAGTTCGGTTGGTGTGAAACCGTATTGGTTAAAACCTCCGAAAGCCATATTCAAATCGTAAACAATATATCGTCCGACCGTATCATAATCGAAATAGAAGAAATAATTGCGTCCAAATCCTTGATAGCTGTCCAGATTCACAAGGAATGTATTCGCGGCCCATACCCGCGCGAAACCGATAGCGTCGAACCTGTCGAGAATATCGTTCGAGAATGTTGTGCTATCGGTATTGTTTAGAAAGTCGATAAAATCTACAAGGTCATAATAATCGTCGGAATCCTCGTTCGCAGAAATCAGATATGAATTAGTATAAAAACTGATATTCGAACCGCGCCATTCCATGGTGGCGTTATGTTCGCAGTCGTAGAGGTTGCCGTCGTCCCAGCTGAAGAAACGGTCGAGAGCGTCTTTGTTTATTGGATCGGTTGTCGAATAGAAACCCCAATATTCATCATTGTAATAGACTACCGACCAGCAAGCCCTTGGACAAGGAACACCAAGACCGTGAAAGACTTCGCAAGCGAGATATTCGCGCAGAAAAGTCGGATCGCGGAAACAGTTATTGAACGAAAGCCGTCCGTTACCCTTGTAATCTCCACCGTCGATATACTCGTCGAATTTCAGGTGGAAGGGTTTTTTATTTCCGGGATGGCTGTATGAACTGTTTCCCTTTAGGCGAATTCCCACGTTTTCCAATGTATCCACACCGTCGAACACAACGGAGCAGATGATATACTCCTCAGTGTCGTGTGTGGAATCGAGGGTTTCCCAAAAATCCGGGTTGTCGAAATAGACTCGAACCGTATGCACCGTATCGCCGAAGAAATTCGCGAAGGCTGAGGCTGAAATTAACAGCACGAATATCAATATGGTTATTTTCAAATTTAGGTTCATGTCTATTCTCATTTCTGGGTAAAGTCTTTATTTTAAATAGGTTACTTTTTCGGTTACCGATTTTTCGGCGGTCTGGACTCGGATGTAATAAACTCCCGAAGCGATATTTCTCTCCGGTCGCCAGGTTAAGTCCATCCCATAATCGCCGTTTATTTCAGGTAGGGTAACTTCCATATACTCTATCTGTCTGCCAGTAATATCGAAAACTCCCACGTCGAGATTTTCGTTCTTCTCGCCCGTGAGTCCTTCAATTTTTATCCTCACAGCCGAGTTAAATGGATTCGGATACGCGGAGAAAGTGAATTCGCCGGGGAGACTCGAATTGTCATAAACTACGAATGTCCAATCATTCGGCGCTCCGGGGGTGGCTTCGAGGCATATCTGCCAGGTCGCGCTTCCATTTGGATAACGCCCCCAACTGCTGTCGGTGGGCATATCTATCCACGATACGGAGTCGCAGAGCGTGTTACCGTAGAAATCCGGGCCGGTGATTGCCAGTTCCTCGCCATCGGCATCGAGTTTGAAACTGGTATGATAATCCCCCTGTTCGGGGTCGGAATCCGCCCAGACCAGAAGATAGCCGTTAGCCGGCACGATTGTTCCGTTCGGGAAAATCCATTTGCGCGGTTCGGTAACGTCGTCCGAGGCGAACCAGAAGGACATATCCACGCTGGTGTCCGCCGGGTTGAATATCTCGAACCAGTCGTCGTATTCGCCCATACCGTCGGGGATCACGGCGTCGTTGTCCGCCATAACCTCGTTTATCAGAACCGCGCCATCGACGTCCACCGGATCGCAGGAACCTATTACCGATGCCAGATATGTTCCCCTGTCAAACACGAAATCGCGCAATCCCGGGATCGACATTCCGTAGGGGGGCGGTCCGCCGCCGCCGACATCGCTGTCCAGGTTGATCTCGAAGAAGGTATTCGTGAACATCTTGTTGGTGTCGGCGTAAACGTAGGGTCTCACGATATCGGCGAGTTCGGTTACTCTGGCGTCGAAGGTTGAGTAGTCCAGCGTCGTTTCGAGAAGCTCGTGAATCGCGCAATCCACCAGATGGCCGAACAGCGGGCTGTCTTCGAAAAGCCTCTCCGCGAGCGGCCTGTTGTCCGAATGCCAATCGACGGCCATCGTGCGCAACTCGCTGGAACTCATCCCCATCTGGAAAACGCCGAATGCCTCGTTCATGTCCCAGACGATGTAATGTCCAACCGAATCGGCATCGAAGTAGAAATAGTAGTTATGTCCGCTTCCCTGGTAGCTGTCCAGGCTACTCAGGAAAGTATTTGCGGCCCACATCCGTGCGAAATTGAAGACGTCCATCCGGTCGTAAATTTCGGGGAAATCGCCGTCGCTCGAATTGTTCAGGAAATTGCAGAATTCGATGAGGTCGGTCCAGTCGTCCGCAGTCTCGTTGGTGGACTTTTCGTAACGGAGTTTGTATTGCGTATCGATCCAGCCCAGCCATTCGAAAGTCCCGTTTGGGTCGCCTTTATATAGGTTGCCGTCGTTTTCGCCGAAAAAGCGGGATAGCGCGATCTTATCGACCGGATCCACTACGTCGTAAAATCCCCAGTAATCGTCGTTATAATAGACTTCCGCCCAGGTTACTCGTGGGCAGGGCACGCCCAGCCCGTGGAAAATCTCGGAAGCAAGTTTTTCTCGAAGGAAAGTAGGGTCTTTGAAACCATTGTTGAAAGAATATCGCTCGATTCCCCGATAATCGCGGTCTTCGATGTATTCGTCCAGCTTCAGGTGGAAGGGCTTCTTGTTGCCGGGGATGCCATAGGAGCTGTTGCCCTTCAATCTAATCCCGACGCTGTCCAGCGTATCGACCGCATCGAACACCACGGAACACATAATGTATTCTTCGGTAGTGTGGGTTTCGTCGAGTTCGTCCCAGTAATCCGGATCGTCGAAATAAACATGGACGGTATGAACCGTATCCTCGAAAAAACTCGCCATCACCGGCTCAAGAGCAATAATGCAAAGTAAAATGGACAAGATCGATATAAAACTTAAATTTTCTCTTTTCATAGTATCAACAGCTCCGATTTTCATTTTGAACAAATTCGCAACGTCCTCTTCATAGATTACGACGAACACGAGGAGAATTGGTTTATCGTTATCGAAAAAAAGTTCATCTCAAAAATAACATTATAAAAATGAACACAATGCGCAAGTCATCATTCGCATGGCCGATGGAAAAAGTAAATCTACTAAACGCAAAAACTGTCTTGATAAATCGGGCACTATGGATATAATATCACTGATTTGCGCCCGTCGGCGCGAGATGAAAACAATTTGGAGCGAATATGAGCAGGAAAATACTGATAAGAGACCTTACCCTTCGCGACGGCCAACAGTCTCAGTTGGCCACTCGAATGAACCAGAACCAGGTGGACAGAGTTTTACCGTTTTACCAACACGCGAATTTCTACGCCATGGAGGTATGGGGGGGAGCTGTTCCCGATTCGACCATGCGTTATCTCGGCGAAAACCCATGGGACAGGCTCGCTAAAATCAAAAAGGCTCTCGACGGCAAAACCCGCCTCACCGCCCTTTCGAGGGGCAGGAACCTTTTTGGATACAATCCGTATCCCGAAGAGGCTATCGAGGGCTTCAACCGCCACGCCATCGAGACCGGTGTCGATATCATGCGTATCTTCGATGCCCTCAACGACATCGACAACATGAAATCGACCATCGAGATAGTCCGCAAAAACGGCGGTATGACCGATTGCGCCGTATGCTACACCACAGATCCAAAGTTCACATTCTGGCAGAGGGTGAAGGGGATTCTCTCGGGCAAACCATTGCCAAAAGCTGTTTTCGATGTGGATTATTTCGTCGGCAAAGCTGTCGAGCTGGAAAAACTCGGCGCCGACCAGATTACGATGAAGGATATGGCCGGGCTAATTCAGCCCCATGTCGCCGGAAAGCTGTATCCAAAGCTGAAAAAGAGCGTGAAAACCCCGGTATGTCATCACAGCCACTGCACACCGGGTTATGGCCTCGGGTCGGCTCTGGTAGCTGTTATGAAGGGCGCGGATATAGTAGATACAGTGATTATGAACTTCGCCGGAGGCCCCGCCGCGCCTGCTTTCGAGCTCCTGCAAATCTTCTGCGACAAGTTGGATATCGATACAGGCGTGAATCTCGATGCTGTAAGTAAAATCAATCGGGAATTACTATCGATTCGCAAAGAGTTGGCCGCTTTCGATAAGTCCGGCAAAATTCCTTTGCAGTTCGATCTAACTAAAGATGCCATACCCGCGGAAATCGAACCGGTTTTCGATCAGGCCATCGAAGCTGTCGAGAAGGAAAACTACGGCGCGGTCGTCGATCTGACGCAGAAAATAGAGGCTTTCTTCGGCTTCCCCGGCCCGAATCAGATAGTAAAAGAAGCCCAAATCCCCGGAGGGATGTATAGCAACATGGTCGCCCAGCTTGAGACCATGGGCATGTCCGAGCTTTTCGACGAGGTTCTCGCCAATGTCCCCCGAGTTCGTCTCGATTCCGGTCTGCCGCCGCTGGTAACTCCTACGAGCCAGATTGTGGGTGTTCAGGCGGTTAACTCCGTGGTAAGTAAAGCTCAGGGCAAGGATTTTTACGACATGACTTCGGCCCAATTCGTCAGCCTCGTCCGCGGGGGATATGGCAAGACGCCAATTCCCATCGACCCCGAGTTCCGCGAGAAAATCACCGGTTCACGCGAAGAAATCCCCTACGACACCTCCGCCTACGAGAAACCGGAAAACCCCGTCCTCGAAGACTACGACGGCGTCCAACTTGCCACAACCGAGAAGGAATTCCTGCTAATGGAGCTTTTCCCCTCAGTGGCAGGAAAATACCTCGAATCCCTAAGGCGCGCCGAATACGAAGAGCGTATGCAGGCCTTGATGGACGAAGAATACAAGATTATTTCCGAAGAATTCAATCGAATTCTCGATGGAGTTCAGGGTAATTATCTGCATGTTGAGTCGATGGGGTAACCTCAGGAAGAACCCGAGATAGGATAAGGGTCGAATTCCTAAAATATGCCGAACAAAGAAAAAATTGCCTAATCTTCGAGGCTCTCTATCAATAGCCGAAGGTTGTTGTTTTCCTCGCGAAGTCTGCTTATCTCATCCTGAAGTTCCTGAATTCGGTCGGCGGTGTCGTTTTCGGTTTGTGTTCCGGTTTCGACCTTGCGTTCGGCCATTCCAAGTTTGCTCTGAGCTGTCTCAAGTTCCTTTTTCAGTTGCGCCCATTCGTCGATGATGTTGAGCCATGTTTGTGCATCGAACTTCCATCGGCTTCCCGAATGGTCTTCCACCAGAGTAGAATAATAATTTCTCGCTGAATTATATTCCTTGCGGATGACGCATATATACCCCAACTTGAAAAGGGCATCGTCGGCGAGGTCGCTATTGGGATAATCTGTAACAACTTTCTCGAAACGGTATCTTGCTTCTTCGTAACGCCCTTTGCGCAGGTCTTCCTGGGCCTGATCGAAATTTTCCTGAGCCGACGTTGGAGTGGGAGCCGGCATAGCGCATCCGTAAAATAGGACAGCCGCCAAAACCACCGCGAATATACTAACCAAGGATTTCCGGGGAGCCATATCTATTTCCTCCGAGATTTTTCAGTTTCTTCTTAATCTGGCCGGCTTTTTCGGCAATATCAGTTACCGATGTCTCGCCTTTGCCGTTAATAAGGGCTATGGAAACGGCGAAGAAAGGGAATCTCTTGGGATTGCCGTCTCTGTCCATTCCTCGAATACATCCGGCGTTTCGGTGTTCGGTTGTGTAATATTCGGGTGCGATATTTGCTACCGTTCTCACAATTCTATCAGCGATAGGCTCCGCGGCATCCGGAGACGATATAAACACGAAATCGTCCCCGCCGATGTGGCCGAGGAAAACCCCCGGACGCCCTCCTGAAGCCTCGCGCATAATCTGAGCTATCAGCAAAATCACGCCGTCGCCGTTCTGGAAGCCGTAAACATCGTTATATGCTTTGAAATTATCGATGTCGATATATGCCACAATGAAGTCTTCTCCCGAGGCCATCCGCTTTTCGATTTCATCCTGAATTGCCCGGTTGCCGGGCAGATGGGTGAGGGGGTTCACGGAAATCTGATTTCGCGTCCTTCGCAAAATCGATCGAATTCTCGCGGCGATTTCCCTATGGTCGATTTCGTCTTTTACGAGATAATCATCGGCGCCAGCGCCCTCGAGACCCTCGATTTTGTAGTCCGTGTCGTCCATACATGTCAGCATGATAACAGGTATCTGGGAAGTCTCGAAATTCAGTTTGAGCCTTCGGCAGACCTCGAACCCGTCGATGCCGGGCATGTTGACATCGAGGAGTATCAGATCTGGGTGTTTCTCGAATGCAAGCTGAAGGCCGTCGAAGGGGTCATCTGCGGTGATAACTTCGAAGTTTTCGTGTTCCAAGCGCACCTTAAGCATCAGCAGGTTCCCGACCTCGTCGTCGATGATAAGGATTTTTTCGTTACCTGGCATTTATAACATCGGCCTTTCTAATGGAATAGTGAACGCAAAAACGGTGCCCATCTTAGGCTTGCTTTCTACCCAAATCTTACCGCCGTGGGCTTCGACCAGCTGTTTTACGATTGTTAATCCGAGGCCGGTTCCCTTGACCCCTTTGACTTTCTGGCCAGCCTGATAAAATTCGTCGAAAACATGCGCCAGATGGTCTTCTGGGATTCCGACACCGGTGTCGATGACCCTGAACAGAATGTCCGCCCCTTCCGGCCTCGCTTCGATGAAAATCTTACCGCCGGAAGAGGTATATTTAATAGCATTTCCGACGAGATTATCGAAAATTCGCTCGAATTGCTTTTTGTCGATATATGTCGCAACATCTTCGATATCAAGTTTTACGCCAAGATAAATACCCTTCTCGATAAGCACCTGGGCGTGCGGTTCGAGGATACTCAGAACAACGGTTTTAAGCTGAACTTCGGCAAGATCGAGTTTGAAAGCCCCAGCCTTGATTTTCTGAAGGTCGAGGATGTCGTGAATTAATCTGCTGAGCTTATCGACATCTTTGGACATCATGTCCAGCATTTCCGCCTGACCGTCGTTTACCGGCCCGAGAAGCTCGTCCTGAAGATTGGCGATATTCCCGCGAACTCTGCCTATGGGGCTTTTTAGGTCGTGGGTGATGCTGGCCAAAAAGCGGCTTTTCATAACGTCCAGCTCCCCCAAGTCGTGAAGCATCTTGTTGAAATCCTCCGTCAGGTCGCCTATCTCGTCGTTGGTTGTGGGAATAATTCGCTTCTCCCATTCTCCTCTAGAAGCGGAATGGGTAGCCATTCGAAGCTCCGCGATGGGAGCGGCAATCTTTCGGGCGATGAACATAGCAATCAGAATTCCAAGCCCGAAGAGACCGAGAGCCCCCCATATGCCTATACTTCGAGTTAAAGCCACCGCCCGCTGAGATTCGCGGAAGGTCTGAGAGACTCCGGTTACTTCGGAGTTCAATATATCTTCCAATGGCGTAGATATTCGGGCGAAAGTTTCATCCCAGGCCTTGTTGTCAGTTTTTTCCAATTCGGCTTCTCGTGAAAATATAGACGCGAGGGAATCGATGTTATCAGCTAATACAATACTCGTAGTATCCTTTGTTTCCTTAAGAAGAGCAAGTGAATCCGCCGCTGTCCGAAGGGAGTCATTTCCAGCTCGGAATTGATCCATATAATATGGTAAAAGAACAGCACTCTGAATTGTAGCCCTCAAAGAACCGAAATCGGATGTCAGTATTTTCAGGCCATATCGTTTATTGGCCTTGTCGATTTCATCGCGGATCTCATTTGCCAGCGCCGTGAATGAATCAGACCGGATGACGTTATAGGCCAAATTTAGAGAGTCATTGCGCAGATATTTCATGGCGAGGTTGCCTTTGTCCATGAAATTGATGCTGAGATCGTTCAGTTTGTCCATGGAAACGATATTCCGGCCGTGTCTTGCTTTGAGGCGCTTGGTTTCCGCCTCGAGGTTAGATTCATAATTCTCGATTGCATCTTCGGCATCCTCGATGGAGATATCTATCTTCATCGCATGATATAAACCCCTGTCCCGGCGCTGTTTGCTCAGTTTCTTCCGCATATCCTGAGCGATGACGATGCGATACATCCCGTTGCTGGTGGATTTGATGATTCGATTAAGCCGCGAAAGCTGATACAGAAAGACGACGTTGCCTATCAACACAAAGGCCAGGAGGGCCAGGAACCCGAGGAACATCTTTATCATTATGGGAAGACGCCGGCGTTCCCTGGAGGATGCATTTCGAGCTGAGTTCGTATTTCGTTCGAAAATCGACATGGACAGAAATATAAGCCGAAAAAGCCTCAAGTCAACTTCTAAAGTTATTTTGGGATGTATGCAATCGGGTCAAAATTGGTTATGAAATGACAATAATCGTTTGACTTATCGAAGTTTGGGAATATTTTATCCCCATGATGACTAAACACAAAACCATCGACACAGATATTCTCGTGATAGGTTCCGGAATTGCCGGGCTCAGGTTCGCTTTGAAAGCCGCGGATTTGGGCGATGTCCTGGTCGTTACCAAATCATCGACATCCAAGGGAGCAACACGGCTTGCTCAGGGCGGCATCGCTTCAGTTCTTGGCGGGGATGATTCCTTCGAAACCCATATCTCGGACACCATGGACGCCAGCCGAAATCTGGCGAAGCCGGATGTCGTCCGTAAAATTGTCGAACATGGACCGAACGCCATCGCGGAGCTTCTCGAAATCGGCGTTCCCCTCGATACAGTGGAAGGGGACGAGGACGCCCTTTCCCTAACTCAGGAAGGCGGCCACTCGAAACGCCGCATCCTCCATGTCGCCGACGCCACCGGCAGAGCTATCGAGGAAGCCTACATCCGTGCCGTGCGCGAAAAGGACAACATCAGCCTCCTTCAGAATCATTGCGCGATAGATTTAACTACCCGTCACCATCTCGATGAGGGACATCCCCTCAAAAAGGAGCCGGTAACCTGCTGGGGTGCTTATGTCCTCGATGAGGAAACCGGCCATGTCAAGACCGTCCGCGCCAAAGTAACCCTCCTCGCCACCGGCGGGGGAGGCTGTGTTTATAAGCACACGACAAATCCCTCCGTAGCGACTGGTGACGGCGTGGCTATGTCCTACCGCGCAGGGGCCACCGTATCGAACATGGAATTCTTCCAGTTTCACCCCACTATGTTCTACGATCCGGGCGGGGACAATTTTCTCATTACCGAAGCAGTTCGCGGAGAGGGTGGAATCCTCCGTAATAGTAGCGGCGAAAGATTCATGGAGGGCATGCATCCACGAATGGAGCTTGCCCCGCGCGACGTCGTCTCCCGCGCTATTGACGAACAGTTGAAGACTCGTGGCGACACAAACGTCTTCCTCGACCTAACCCATAAGAGCGAAGATTACATCAAATCAAGGTTCCCGAATATCTATAAACACTGCGCCGAACGAGGCCTAGACATCACGAAGGAATGGATTCCCGTTGTTCCCGCGGCTCATTATATGTGCGGCGGAGTGCGGGTCGATTTGAATGCTCGAACGGACATAATCAATCTCCTCGCGGCTGGGGAAGTGGCTTTTACAGGCATGCACGGCGCGAACCGCCTCGCATCTAACAGCCTCCTCGAATCCATGGCCTACGCTCAATTCGCTTACGAGTCATGCAGGGAAAATATCCACCATGTTTCCCCCCTTCCCGAACTGCCCGAATGGGATGACACGGGCGTTTTCGACCGCAGAGAATGGGTCATAGTCCGGCATATACGCGAGGAAATTCGTTCTTTGATGTGGGACTACGTGGGAATAGTCCGTTCCGATGACCGCCTCGAAGCGGCCAAACGCTTCGTGGACTTCCTATACAGTCAGATAGATAGTTTTTACCGTCAGAATCCGGTGAACCGCGATGTCATCGAACTCCGTAACCTCGCGATTTTAGGATGGCTTATAATAAACTCCGCCCAGAAACGCCCGGAAAGCAGAGGACTTCATTTCAACAGCGATCATCCGGAAATAGACTCGGCATATGCCAAAGATACCGACCTCATTAGCAGTCAATTCCAGCGCGAAAAGCATCTGCGTGACGGTTATATAGGCTTCGTTTAGACATATCTTTAAGTTAACTTACAGAAGGAACAAAATGCACGAGAAGATAACTATCCTCGATTTTGGCTCGCAATATACCCAGCTTATCGCGCGCAAAGTCCGCGAACAGAATGTTTTCAGCGAAATTGTGCCCTTCAACGCAGAAGTGGAGCAGTATGCGGATGATTCGTTAATTGGAATCATTCTCTCAGGCGGTCCGGCGAGTGTCCTCGAAGATGGAAGTCCGCGAATAGATTCGTCAATCCTCGACCTCGGCGTGCCGGTTCTCGGTATCTGCTACGGGATGCAGTTGATTACCCTCCTCGGCGGCGGCGGAATCGGAAGATCAAATACCCGCGAATACGGCAGGGCATCCTTGAAGATAGTCGAAGAAAGCCCTTTATTTGAGGGCATCGGCGACGGCACTGTGGTCTGGATGAGCCACGGCGACCATGTTGACAAGTTACCCGAAGGATTCATAACATCCGCAGAGACCGAAAGCCTGCCCATAGCCGCTTTCCAGAACACCTCTCGGAAAGTATTCGGGCTTCAGTTCCATCCGGAAGTCCATCATACCGCCGATGGCAAAGGCATCCTGCGCAATTTTCTCTATAACATCTGCGGTGCGCGAGGGGATTGGTCGATGGCTTCATTCGTGGAATCCCAGACTGAGGTCATTAGTAACCGAGTGGGCGAGGACGAGGGTGTAATCCTCGGCCTTTCCGGCGGTGTGGACAGCGCGGTTACCGCCGCCCTTCTCGATAATGCATTGGGCGATAGAGTCCATCCGGTTTTTGTGAATAACGGCCTTTTGCGCCTCCATGAAGCCGACCAGGTGCGCGCCGATTTCGAAAAGTTCTTCGGCAGGAAACTGATTTACGTTGACGCTACAGATATATTCCTTCGTAATCTTCACGGAGTCGAAGACCCCGAGAAAAAGCGCAAGATTATCGGTGGCACCTTCATCGATGTCTTCATGGAAGCCGTTTCCCATGTTTCGGGAATCAAATATTTAGCTCAGGGCACCCTCTATCCCGATGTCATCGAATCGGTAAGCACAAAAGGCCCCAGCGCGACGATAAAATCCCACCACAACGTCGGCGGATTACCCGAAAAACTGGGCTTCGAGCTAATCGAACCCCTGCGCGAACTTTTCAAGGACGAAGTCCGCGAACTGGGCGCGGAACTGGGTCTGCCCAAAGAAATGCTCGGACGCCATCCCTTCCCGGGGCCGGGGCTTGCGGTTCGAATCATCGGAGCTGTTACCGAAGAACGCCTCGATATTCTCCGCAAAGCCGACGATATCTTTATTTCCGAGCTTCGTAGTTTCGATGAATACGACAGGGTTTGGCAGGCTTTCGCAGTCCTTCTGCCCGTAAAATCCGTTGGGGTGATGGGGGATGAGCGCACTTATGAAAACGTCCTCGCTCTGCGCTCCGTAAACAGCGTGGATGGCATGACAGCGGACTGGTCGCGCCTTCCCGATGACCTTCTCGCGAAGTGCTCGACTCGAATTATTAATGAAGTCAAAGGCGTAAATCGCGTCTGCTACGATATCTCCAGCAAACCGCCTGCGACTATCGAATGGGAATAACTCGGTAGCTTTTTGCAAAGCCTTAAAAGAATTAATTCTAATTCTACGAGTTAGTTATATTTAAAACTTGCCAGAATGGGTTTGTTCTTATATATTTGAAGAATAAAAATAACTTAGGGGAGGCCCTATGAAGCATAAAGTAAGTTTTGTTAATATAACTATACTGCTAATTTTCTTCGCACTGACTTCCTTCGGGAAGCCTGTGGATCAACAACAGGCTGTGAAATCCTGCTGTAACGGCACTTCCGCAGAATCCGACATTCTGGATACTCAGGACTCCAACGGAGAAAGGCGCGAAAGCCTTCTGAGCCAGCATTGGACGGAGACGCAAAAAGAAGCTTTGGCCCATGAACAGCAATCGGAAAATGAAATGTTCCCCGCCAAGCCGGAGCTTTCGGACAGAAGGAGCCAGGATTGGCAACCAGGAGGGATGTTCGCCCAGTTTGACCCAGTCGATGAAGTTCTTGAGCTTAGGGACGAAACCAGCAAAACTTTCGATAAAGACAACGGTGATTACACGGCAGTTATCTGCGGAGGGCCGATTCATTATCTCGACAGTGATGGTATTTGGCGTGACATCTCGACCCGATTCAAAGACAACGGCGCGGTTGTCCTTTCCGATCAGAACATTTTCCAAACAGTTTTCCCGAAGGATAACACGAGATATTATTCTATTACGAAGCTTCAGAAGGACGTCGAGTTCAGCTATTTCAAGAGCCTGCGAGTAGTCGATGGAGATTTCTCGAACCTTCATACAATAGAGCTTCCCGATGTTGAAGGCTCCCTCTCCGATGGAGATCTCCTTTTCGAATCAATCCCCGATTTAATTTCTGAAAAGATCAAACTGTCCCATACCGGCATAGAGCACGACATCATTCTCGACGCCCTTCCCGAACGATGGGAAGAGCATCGAGGCAGAGCGAAATATCTTGCCATCGACCAGGAATTTTACCTTCCCGACCGTTGCACCGCGGTTATCGAAGAAGAACATTGTATGGGCGTCGGCAAAATCCTCAAAATACTCGATCCCGCCGGCGAAACGATGTTCGAAATACCTCTTCCGCTCATTCGCGAAGTCAACGAAAGGGTAATCCACCATCCAGACGGCCCCAAAGGCCCCAGCGACGAGATTCGTGTCGAAGAAATCGTCGGCGATTTCCGTCTAACTCCCTATTTCGAGGGCTATATCTTAACCACTTTGGTTCCCTTCGACTGGATTTCCAACCCAGAGAGGATTTTCCCGGTTACCATCGACCCGATTGTAACCTGCTATATATATTCAAGCCCCGCCAGTTCGCAATCTTCAGGCTATTCCGAAGGCACATCCTGTTATTGCGGGTATGATTACTGTGGAGATTATGTCTGGGCTAAAGGCAATAATTACAACCTTGGTTGGATGTTCTTCAGCACTGCGGCTGTTCCTGATGGCTCGACCATCAACTCGATTAGCTGGACAGCTTATTGTTACTCCAGAAATTATCCCTGGTGGGAACTTCGCAATATGACTCAGCGGGATTACGACTGCACCGCTTACAGAAGTTCATGCACAAGCGGAACGCAGTTTCTTTATCAAGCATGGAGTTCCAGTGAACCTACGGGCTGGAAGACTTATTCTCTTTACACAGCCGCACACTCTCGAATGGAAGAATTGCTCACCAGTGATTGGTTCGGCACTGGAATTCGCGATACCGACGGTTCGGACACTTATTACTGCTATTGGTATGGTTTTTACTATTCTTCGTATCGGCCATATCTCACTGTAGATTATACAGGTGTCGATTGTGGAACCACCAACCATGGCGGCGCGAACTGGATCATCACATCGAACACAAATGTCGGCGGGAACCATATCAACGTAGGCACTTTCCAGATAAACGGCGGAGTAACGGCAACCGTATCCCCGACTTGCAAATTCTTCTCAGTCGAAGCCAATACCATCAACATCTATGGCACGATAAACGCCAACGGCGCAGGCGACCAGGGCGGTTACGGCGGCACCGGCGGTGCATGGGGTGACGGTGGCGAAAGTTCATGTAACGGCGCATATGGAGGCACCGGCGGTTCTGCAGGCTTCGGAACAGGGGCCGGCGGAAGCGCAACAGCCGGAAGTCAAGGCGGTTGCAGAACCATGGACTGCGGTTTCCTATGTATAGACGGTCGTGACGGCTACACCGGCGGCGGCGGCGGTGGTGGCGGTGGTGGCGGCGGCGGCTACGGCGGAAGAGGTGGTTCCGGTGCTGTAGCCGCAAGCGGTGCCGGGTTCAGCAGTGCTTCTGGTGGAACTTATGGTTCCGGGGGAACTTATGGTACAACCTACGGAAACGCCACAGATTGGAACGTAACCTGGGGCTCCGGTGGCGGTGGTGCCGGCGGCGGAGGAGGAGGATGGGCATATGGCGCCAATGGTGGAAACGGCGGCCGAGGCGGCGGAAAAGTTAGTCTAAAATCCTACGGAAATCTAACAATGAGCGGAACTATATCCGCAAATGGCACCACCGGTGGCAACGGCGGCCAGGGTGCGGGAGAATCAACCGATAACTCTTATGACTGTAGCACAGATGGATACAACGGCTGTTGCTTCGATTTATACGAAATGTTTAACGCATCCGGCGGTGCAGGCGGAGGTGGAGGCGGCGGTTCAGGCGGAGGAATTTCCCTGCTCGCAGGCTCTATTATGAATGTTACAGGTATACTCTCTGCGACGGGCGGAACCGGCGGTCTCGATGGCTACCCCGATCCCTCGGTAGGCGCATGCCACGACTGGTCCCGAGGCGGAGCAGGCGGCGGCGGCGGTAGAGTTAAAGTCATCTACAACTCATGTCTTGCCGGAAGCCATAACATCATACCTTCGACTAACGTAGCTGGAGGTTCTGGCGGAACAGGTTACTCTACATATACTGGATATGCTGGAAATCAGGGAACATATAGCCAACATACTCTTCCAATTACAACGATTACAACTAGTCCAGTGGGTCGAAGCATTGTCGTAGATGGCGTTACATATACTTCGCCAGCTCAGTTCTGCTGGATTCCGGGAACATCCCACTCCATCGGGACTACATCCCCTCAAACTTCCGGCGGATATCGATATATCTGGTCTTCATGGTCAGACGGTCTTGCGATGAACCACAATATTACCGCAGGTTCAAGTTCGACAACGATTACAGCCTATTTCAATTCCCAATATCAGCTAACATTCCAGGCGAATACAACTACTTCAGGAACCGATCTATCGAGCTCGAACTACGCAACCGTTACAGTTAACGGCACTCCCCATAACATCTGGGACGGAAGCCCATATACTGTATGGGTCTCCACCGGAAGCTCACATTTATACAGTTATAACAGCCTGAGTAGCGGATCGGGGGCAACTCATCGATGGTTCTCCTCGAGTCCGCCATCGGGCACGGCCACCGGGCCGACGACCATCACCGGCAATTACGCCGAACAATGGTGGTTCGACATAAATGAAAACGGCCACTCAAGCCCATGCGCTGGCTTAGAAGGCTGGTATAACCACGGCTCGGTAGTCAACGCCTGTGTCAACGATTCTGTAGTAACAGCGGGCTCATCGAGATACATCTTCAGCCATTGGGATCTACATGCAAGCGGAACCCGTTCAAGCTCATCGAACAACATAACCATGAACGCTGTTCGCACAGCCCGTGCGAATTGGAACAGTGAATATCGGGTAACCTTCAGGGCGAACACGATTACTTCCGGCACCGATCTTTCAGGCTCTAACTACGCCACCGTAACCGTTGACGGCAGTCCCCATTATATATGGGACGGAAGCGATTACAGCGTGTGGTTCGCTACCGGAACTTCACATCCATACTCATATTCATGGAACTCGAGCGGAAGCGGCACCGACCACCGCTGGCACAGCTTCTCGCCCCCCAGCGGAAGTGTAACGTCGGCTACAACTATCACCGGCGATTATTACGAACAATGGTGGTTCGATATCGATCCGGGAGGCCATTCAAGCCCGTGTCCGGGCAGAGAGGGATGGCAGGATCACGGAAGCACGGTCTATGCATGCGTCAACGATTCTGTAATCGTTTCCGGCGATACTCGATATGTCTTCTCCCATTGGACAGGAGACGCAAGCGGAACACGATCTTCCCAATCTACCGGAATCAATATGAACGCTGTCCGCAACGCCGTTGCTAACTGGCGGACAGACTACTGGCTCGAACTTGACTACACCGGTTGCGGAAGCGGAACCCCCGTGCAGACTGGAGAGGGCTGGTATGAATCGGGCACCACGGCTCCTATTACCACAGAACATCCCGTATGGGACGGCCTTTCCCGTTACGATTTCGAACAGTGGACAGGTGCTCCGGTAGCGTCGCCTACGAATCCATCCACTTCGATACTTATGGATGCGCCCTACACGGCGACGGCGGAATATGTCCTTGCGGAGATTAACGTTACAATCCAAACCGATGGTTCCGCCGATTCGGTCATAGTCGATGGCACGCCCCATCTTTCGCCTCGAAACGAAATATGGATGCCCTCGACAGGCCACGAAATTAGCACATACGCCCTTCAGACGGGAATTCCCGGCGAACGTTTCCTATTCGACAGCTGGGCGGACGGCGTTTCTGTTCGCACTCGAACCGTAGCTCCTGTTACCGATACTACATTTACAGCCCGGTTTAATACAGAATACTACCTTACTGTCGATAACGGCGGCCACGGCACGCCCTCCGGCGAAGGCTGGTATGCCGAAGGTGCTCTCGCATCGTTCGAAATCACTACTCCAGCCGACGAGGATGGCCGCGAGCGCTGGATATTCAACGAATGGGTAGGCACCGGTAGCGGTTCCTATGACGGCCCCTTTAATCCGGCGGCATGCACGATGAACGGCCCAATCACCGAGACTGCTACATGGCTACATCAATATAAGATTTGGGTCGATGGCGGGGGACACGGTTCTTCGACGCCGGTCCCCGGAAGTTACTGGGTTTTCGAGGACTCGACCTTTACCTCTCATGTAACTTCTCCCGATGTCGTCTCCCATATGTATTGCACCAGCTGGACAGGCACCGGCAGTGTTCCCGCTTCCGGAACGGATACAGTGGTAACATGGACTGTGAACGACTCCGGCACGGTAACCTGGAACTGGGAGCCGCAGGTGATGCTAATCGTCGAAAGCGAATACCCCGGCGTAATTCCTTCGGATACAACATATTATGACCCTGGAACAAGCATAAATGCCACATGTCCCGGCGAGACTTTAACTATAGCTCCTGGTCATCGAGCGATACGCCTCGGCTGGAACGGCACCGGCAGTGTCCCGGCTTCGGGCGATTCGGGGGCAGTTTCCTTCGTAATCACTGAAAACTCGACTATAACCTGGAATTGGCGCACGGAATACTTATTGACTATCAACAACCCCGACGGCCACGATTCGCCTGTTCCGCCTGTCGGAGATTATTGGTGCGTCCGCGATACAATGATTGTCGCATGGGTTGTTTCCCCCGACGGCGACTGGTTCTGCGTGGGATACTCCGGCACTGGAAGCGTCCCTGCTTCAAGCCCTGCGAGTTATACTTACTTCACGATGACCGAGCCATCCACCCTGACATGGAACTGGGCAAATTACACGGCCGTAGTATCCCTGACCATAACTTCCGTGACCGATTCCGTCTGGCCGGGAACGGGTGTGTTTAACTATTACATAGGAAGCACTGTTGTTTGTTCAACCTTCAGCGATACAGTCTTCCACCGTTGGCGCGACGATATAAGATACACAATTGACGGATGGACAGGCACGGGGGACACTCCGGCATCGGGCGATTCGGGATATGTTTCTTTTACTATTAATTCGCATTCGACCCTCGATTGGCATTGGACACAGCAGAACCGCGTCGATGTCAGCTCCGACGGCGGCTACGGCTCTCCGGTGCCTTCAGAAGGCTCCCATTGGTTCGACGACGGCACGGCGGTCGATTTCTCCGTTACAAGTCCGGACATGGGCTTCTACTGCGTTGGTTGGGACGGCACGGGAAGTATCCCCGACGGCATACTCGATGATTTTACAGCGGTCATCGATACACCGAGTAGCGTCAATTGGTTATGGAGCGACGAGATATCTCCTCTGGTAATTCACAGCGACTGGGGAACACCATGGCCTCCGGCAGGAACTACATACGTCGTTACTGGGACAGCGGTTACATGCACAGTTAATACAATTGTGCCAACCACTCCCGGAAACCGCAAAGTATGCACCGGATGGACGGCTACAGGAAGCGGAATTCCCGCAACCGGCTCCGCAAACACAGTTACATGGACAATTAATGGCCTGACCAATGTCTGGTGGGAATTCAAGCATCAGTATAGCCTCGATGTTACCAGCGGCCACGATTCTCCAATTCCGCCGGAAGGTATAAGCTGGCACGACAGCTCAGCGAATATCTCTGCCAGCGTTACAAGCCCGGACGGCGATTGGTATTGCTACGGCTGGGAGGGCACGGGAAGTGTCCCCGACGGTTATGGGCTCGAATTCGATTTCGATATTTTAGAACAATCGAGCATAGAATGGCTCTGGACATATTCGACAGGCCTAATATGCACCCTCATCGTCAACTCGCCATATGGCGAACCGGTTCCCGCAGGCACTCTGCTCGTTCCCGAGGGGACTTATATTCGCGCCACAGTCGATGATTCGGTCTTCTCCGGCGGTGCCTGGCAATATTGCACGGGTTGGGCTGGAAGCGGTTCTGTTCCAATGTCGGGTGATTCCAGTGCGGTTGATTTTACAATCACAACGAACTCGACAGTAACATGGATGTGGAACGGCGAAATACGTTGGCCGGTAGAAGTATATTCCGAAGGCCATGGCGCACCGAGACCCCCTGAAGGCCTCCATTGGGTGCCCGACGACACAGTGATGACATTCCAGGTTACCAGCCCCGATGCCGGCTACATATGCACGGGTTGGGATGGGATCGGAAGTATCCCCGGTTTCGGCCTCGATACGATAGTAACAGCGACTATCACCGAGAATTCTGCCATCTTCTGGCAGTGGGAGGAAATGTCCGATGTTGTAACCCTAACAGTTACAAGCGATTACGGAACACCGTATCCGCCGAGAGGAGTCAGCTATCATCCCATCGGAAGAACCCTCGATTGCACAGTCGATGATACAATTTTCGTGATGGAAGGTGTCCGTAGACTTTGCGATGGTTGGCGCGGAACAGGTTCGGCACCATCCACGGGCGACAGCGCACGAATCGTATTCGATATTGAAAGTAACTCAACCCTCGACTGGCAGTTCGTAACTTCTTATCATATCGATCTCGATTACGCTGGCCCCCCCGTAGCACCTACTCAAAGCGGCGACGGCTGGTATATATATGGCGAGACCGCTGAGATATTCACAGATTCGATTGTCCACAGCGGAACTCTTCACTATCTCTTCGACCATTGGACAGGCGGGCCGCCGTCGATGCCCGATACTTTCGAAGCCGATATGACTGTGGACACAACCTACGATATGGTCGCCCATTACATTCGAACTGTTGAAGTGGATATTTCTAAATCGCCGGTTCATTCTGAAGGATATATTGAAGCCGACGGTATCCGTTACTATGATGTTCCCGAGATGACTTTTTACTGGGAACTCGGCTCTGTCCACGAAGTTAGCGTTGGCACTGTGGATTCTTCGGAAGTTATTCGATACTATTTCGATAACTGGTCGGACGGCCTTCCCAGAACTCATTCCGTGGGTCCGGTTACTGAAGATTTCAACATTGTAGCCAATTACAACTCTCAGTATCTAATTCGTTTAGAAAAGGATCCTCCCGACAATATTTACGGATATATCGACATAAGCCACGACACCCATTTCGGCGGGGCAATGGAGAGATGGCTTTGGGAAGGTTCCAGTTGGATAATATCCGTAAGTGATACTGATTATGCACCACTCGGCCTTGACAGATTCAACTTCGAGACATGGGATGATGGTGTTGCATCTATTGTTCGAGATTTGGACGTTACAGAACCGGAAACTCTGCGAGCTGTTTATAACCCGCAACATTCAGTGTCTGTGCGAAAAACCCCTCCTCAGGAATATGGATGGATTCAGATTGCAGATTCCATTGCTGAATATTCCATGGGTTTAATCCATTGGATCGACAGGGGCGAAGAAGTCTGGGTGGAAGTAAGCTCGATCGATTTGGGAATGGGGGATACTCTTTATAACTTCGACTATTTCTCGGATGGTGGTGCTAACGGTCATTTCATCGGCCCTATAGTCGGGCATGTTTTCCTCGAAGCCACTTACGAGATTATTGAATATAATCTCGCAGTCTGCCTTGATGTTGACAGTATAGACTTCGACACCCTAACCTCAGGCGAGATGGTTATGTCTTCTCCATCACAGATGATTACTGTCTGGAATTGCGGAGATATAGGTGCTACATGGGGACTGTCGATTACAGATGAGGGTGGAACCTGGGCTTCAGGCTATTCTCCTGCGGAAGACCGTTTCGTGCTCAGAGGAAGATTCAATACTGAAGGCACTTCACCCGTTTATTTCGATCCGACAGCCGATTACATAAAACCCTTTAATACATGGGCTTCGAGCGTGTATTTCGGTCCTGCCGGATACGCTGTGGAGGAAGATGAGGAACAATACCTCTGGTTCCAGTTCGTAGCACCGATACCCAGCACGGTTTACACGACCCAAAGGTTGATAATCCTTATAAGTTCGAGGGTTTATTTACCCTGATGTCTTGCCAATGCAGTTTCCCCCGAAAAGCCCGGATTTCCGGGCTTTTCGCTTATATAAGATAGAGTTCTTTTGATAAACTTATGTATGTAATATTGGATAAGATTCCCAAAATGCAGGTTTACCTTGAAACCTGATAATAAATGGTTAAATTATTCTGAATGTTAGGATATTTCGAAAGGCAGATATGAAAAAGATAATCTTCGCGGCACTTATCATCTGTGAGTTTGCATTCGCATCAGTTCAAATCATTTCTTCAAGTCCCTATGGGATTGACGGGATTCTCACTGCAGAAAATCCAATAGTGGTCAATTCACTACATCCCGGATTCACAGACATCATTATCCCCGATGGCGCATTGGACGGCGATTTTGGAGGCCCATTCCTGCCGTCATACAGATTCTTGATAGAGCTTCCGGCGGACGGCGATGCGCATGTTAGAATCTCGAGTTATTCCTCTGTGGAAATTCCGATAACGTCGCCTCCTTCACCCCTCCAGCCGCCAAGACCGAAATCCGGACCTCAACCGAGTTTATCGTATAATCAGGATTTATACGATAATCACAAATCGTCGTCTATCGCGGAGATAATTCCAATGGGCATTATGCGCGGCAGAAACCTTGGAATACTTATCCTAAGGCCTTTGGGATACGATTCGAAAAGAAATATCCTCGAATTTCGCAAGAATATCGAATTTCATATAGACTACGACAAACCTCTCGATCCTGTTTCGCCGCGGATGGCTTCTGGATGGGCAGATGTGCTTCTTTCGAGCACTTTTCTTGCGCCAATGGATATTCCGCGTGTGTTCGACTATCCTTCTGAATATCTGATTATTACCGATAATGACTTCGCAAGTCACTTAAACGAATTTATACAATTCAAAGAACAACAAGGATATAAAGTATCAGTTGCTTCTGTAGATACCATCGGAGCGGATACTCTTTCCATAAAAGCTTTTGTTCAGGACGCCTATGATTCATGGGACATTCCGCCCGATTTCCTCCTTATAGTCGGTGATGTGGACAGAGTGCCCACTCTTAGACGTGGCACAGGGTGGACAAATTATCCAACCGACCAGTATTACGTTATGGTAGAAGGGGCCGATTATTTTCCCGACATCGCTTGCGGCAGGATGAGCGTCGAGAGCCTGCCGGAACTTAACGCGATACTCGACAAAACCATGGCATATGGCCACTTCGATTTCTCGGAAACTTCATGGTTAAGGCGTTTCGTTCTACCCGCCTGCGGCACAGACGGCGACTACGAGCTTTGCATGGGAACTCATCGATACTGCGCCGAAGAGCATCTGCCCCCTTCAGATTTCGATGTCGATACTGTTTTCGCATATTATGGCGGCACCAGTGCCGATCTGATAGCTTCGATAAACACCGGCGCCGCAGTCGTGGATTATTCCGGTCACGGCCTCGAAACAGAATGGAGCAATCCCAACGTTGACGTCAGTGATGTCGGAAGTCTTACGAATCACGGAAAGTTCGGACTGGTCATATCCAATGCATGTTTAACGAACACCTTTAATTATTCCTCCGTCTGTTTCGGAGAGTCGTGGATACGCCAGACCAACAAGGCCGCGGTGGCCCATATAGCCGGTTCTGCAAGCACATATTGGGACGAGGACGATTGGTGGCAGAGATCGGTTTTCGATGCGGTTTTCGATTACGGTTACCATGCCGCCGCTTCCTTCATGTATCGCGGGTGTATGGAAGTCGAACTTCGCGGAAGCACCGCGGGTGATTATTACTTCCACATATACCACGTTCTCGGCGACCCCTCCATGGGATTCTACTGGGGAGAACCGGAGCCGATAATAGTCGATTTGCCCACGATTATCCCCATCGGGCTGACTACACTGAATCTGGATGTCCCCGAATCAACAATCGTAAGTGTTTGGACTCCTTCTGGAACCCGCGGTTCTGCGTATTCCATAGGAGGAACGGCGAGCATTCTAATGGATCCTCCGCCTGTAGCCGGAGATACCTTGAACATATACTGCTACAAAGCCAATTTCTTCGAACCGATATGGGAAAAGATTCCGGTTGCGCCATTGGTGGCATACACCATCGACCCGGAAAGCCTTGTCGTATCGACTCCCGGGACAATTTCCATATATATGGGCGATACCCTCGGCACACCAGTTGTCGGCGCAACTATCGTGATAGATGGAATCGCCATGGCGGAAACCCTCACCACAGATGCCACAGGCAACGCGAGCTATTCGTTCACTCCGTCCTATGCCGAAATTCTTCAGATAACAGGATACAACCCCCTCGGCGAATTGGCTTTCGTCGAATATATCACCGTAGGCGGCGGAACACCGCTTATTCCGGCCCTTATCGACGCCGCCTCCCCAATCGTCCACATTTGGGATTCTCTCGCTGTTGGAGTGCCGGGGCAAATCGGCTTCGAATCTACAGAATATCCTGTTCTCTGGTGTCTCAGCGGTATCGGATTGGATACCTGCGGAACTTCTATCGACAGCGTAGTAATCGAGATCACACCGGAAATCGCCGGAAATTATGTTCTTATGACCGTCGCGGAAGGCTATGCAGTAGGCAATTCATCCGTCAGAGCGGCTTTGTGCGAGGGCATTTTCAACGGCGAACTTACAGACGGTTCCGGAACACCCGTTTCTGATGTCAGAATCGCTCTATATCCAGCTGGCGCGGATACTTCAATTACGGAAAGAACAGCCCTTCTGATATCCGATTCTGCCGGCGATTTCGAATCGGACGACGAGATTCAGCTTGGATATTACGATTTATACCTCACCGGTTTCGGATGGGAGGATACGGTTATCACAAATCATATCCACCATGCCGACGGCGGCTACGATTTCGAAATTAACCGGGCAAATTTCGGCAGTATCTCCATCAGCGCCGAGGACGAATTCGGTTCGCCGATAATGGCGGAAATCCATATTCTCCGTGACGGCAAGACATTAGTCGGCTATTCCCGCACAGGAGAAATCCATCTCGATTCTCTGCCCTTCCACGATTACACAGCCCATATCTCCGCGAGGGACAAATCGATTTACCGTCGGATAGTAGCTTTGAATAGCGACACTGTAATTTCAGCCATGTTACAGCCGGCCAGAGCCAATGTCCTGCTTCTCTCCATCGAGGACGACCTTTCTGCCGATAACATCGAAGTCGATTTAATAGCTCAGGGACTAACTGTGGTTCGCAAAAACTACATGCCCGCCCTCGACACGACATTCCATTATGAATTCGTGATTTATTCAGCAGGCGGCGGTTCTGAAGGTGATGTATGCAGTGATGTTACCGGCGGAAAACTCCTTGAATATCGCGACAACGGAATCAAGCTCCTTATCGAAGGGGGCGAGATGGCCTATACTTTCTACAACAATGAAGAAACGGAAGTCCTCGATTCTCTCATTATGATAAGCGGCTGGATGGGCGACGATCCCGGTTCGAGTAATCTTACATTGAACACCGAACCGGACAGCGCAATGGAGTTAGCTTATAATCCAGCAATGCTTCCGAGTTTAATTACACCGCGTTCCACCGGCCATTGGGATTTCGAATATTTCGACATTGTCGCTCCGTCCGGATCGATGATACTATACTCTATCGGTGGGGCTTCCCGAGCCGGTGTTACGTATTATCCCGATTCACACGGCAAGGGGCTTCATCGAATATCCCAGATGTTCTTTAAATACGACGATGCCTTAACCACGCCCTTCGCCAACGAAAAAATACTGCGAAATATAGCCGAGTGGCTGAGACCGCCGGATTTCGACCATGGTATCCTTCTCGCAAGAGCCTGGGTTCCCGCAGGGGAGGCCGGTGATATTATAGTTATCGGGGGCGGAGATACAACAACCACTAACGGGGAAGGCAGATTCCGACTTAAAATGACCCCTGGTGATCATTCCATAGCTTTCTCCGCTTTGCACATTGCGGATACGATGTTTACCGGAATCGAGCTGGAAGCCGGCGAGATTCGCACGGGAGATGTTTTCACACTGGCCACTGCAGGAATCGGCGAGTTTGAAAAGCCGAATGAGTTCAGCCTCACCAGGGTCTATCCGAATCCCTTCAACGGCAGGATTGCTTTCGATGTTTCAGCCCCGAAAAAGGCGGAAATCGGTCTGGCAATTTTCGACATCATCGGCCGGAAAGTCTATTTCGAAGAGCTTCAGATAGAGGGCAGGGGGAAATTCGTGTGGGATACTTCGCTGGAGATGGATCTTCCAAGCGGCATCTATTTCTACAAGATGACTTTCCCCGCTTCGGACTATTCGGGCAAAGTTCTGCTGATAAAATAGGACTAACCTTTTACGACGCCAACAGGAATCATTCGAGCGACCCTTCGCCCGATTCCAGCACCGGTAACGACATCTATCACCCTGTCGATGCTTTTGTAAGCGGAAGGGGCCTCTTCGAGCATCGTGTGGCGGCCTTCCCATCTGGAGTAGATTCCTTTTTGGAGAAGCTCCCGATGTATCTGCCTGCCCTTCATTCCGCGAATTGCCGCCTTGCGGGACATCAACCTTCCGGCTCCGTGGCAGGTGCTTCCGAATGTCTGTTCCATAGCTGACGAGGTTCCGGCTAGAAGGTAGCTCGCCGTGCCCATATCTCCGGGTATTATTACCGGCTGACCGAATTTTCGGTAGATATCGGGAACTTCATCACGCTCCGGTCCGAAAGCACGGGTCGCGCCTTTGCGGTGAACGAGAAGCCGTTTATTCATGCCTTCAATATTGTGTTTTTCGAATTTGGCTATATTATGAGCCACGTCATACACCAGTCGCAACCCCAGTTTGGAAGCACCTCTGCCAAGAACCTGTTCGAATGACTCCCGCACAAGATGGGTGATTGCCTGCCGATTTGCCCATGCATAATTCGCCGCGCAGGCCATGGCTGAGAGATACTCTTTTCCGTCGGGGGAATCTATTGGCGCGCAGGCGAGTTGTTTGTCCGGAACGGAGATGCCGTAGCCGGGCATCTTGCCGGCGAAGTCTTTGGCGTATTCATCGCAAATCTGATGGCCGAAACCTCGGCTTCCGCAGTGAATCATCACGCATACCTGTCCCGGGAAGATTCCGTAAGCGTCTGCAAGTTCGGTATCGAAAACCTTTTCGACGAACTGGATTTCGAGGAAATGATTTCCCGAGCCGAGGGTGCCTATTTCGTCGTTGCCGCGATTACGGGCTTTCTGGGATACAGCGTCTGGATCTGCGCCGGACATTGCGCCGGAGTCTTCGCATCGGTCTATATCCTCGTTCCAGCCGTAACCATTATCCACAGCCCATTTGGAGCCTTTTATCATAAGCTTTTCGAGATCTTTGCCCTTGGCGACTATCTTGCCGCGGGAACCGACTCCGCAGGGGACATCGGCAAACAGCCTGTCGATAAGTTTTTCGACATATGGCCTGATTTCCGCGATTTCCAGATCGCTTCTCAATATTCGAACACCGCAGTTGATGTCAAAACCGACACCGCCGGGGGAGACCACACCGCTTTGAGCCTCCATCGCGGCCACTCCGCCGATTGGGAAACCGTATCCCCAATGGATATCCGGCATAGCCAAACTTGCCTTTTGTATCCCCGGCAAAGTAGCCACATTGGCCACTTGCAGGAATGCATTGTCGTCGAGAGCACTTCGAATAAGCTCCTCGTCCGAGTATATTATTCCCGGCACCCTCATTCCGGGTTGGAAATTCTGATCGATTCTCCATCGGTAATTGTCTATCTGCTGAAGTTTCGCGGTCATAACACTCCCAAATAAGTAATTGCTGAATAATAAGATGGGGGATTATTCAGGAAAATCAAGGCAAAAATTGATTAGATGACATAGAGAATAAAGACTCGTATCTAAATACTATACAATAAGATAAGTATAAATATATTTAGTGAAATATAAAGAGATAGACGTATTATGCTGATTTACAATTAGATGTATTATTATGCAATAGGCCTATTGCACCATTGTGCTGAGGATATTTTGGAATAAGAATAGGAACTTGATATTTCATCGCAAGAAGTTTTGAAATAGCCTCGTTGCGCGCTACACCACCCACCAGGACAATTCTTGCAGGCTTTCGTGAAGCAAGGGGACCCGTGATTCGCTGAATTATCTGGGCGTTAACACCGGCGGCGAGACGCTCTTTCGGAACACCTTTGGCTATTTTCGCTACAAGTTCGCTTTCGCCGAATACAGCACAGGTGGCGGATAGAGGTTCCGGGTTTTCGAAATAGGTCGATATTTTGGGCAGGGACATTCCGAGAATTTTCGCCATGTTCTCGATATAACGCCCGGCGGAGGCGGCGCATCGGTCGTTCATATAGAAATCGTGGACTTTGCCATCGATGACGGTGATTACCTTGCTGTCCTGGCCTCCGAGGTCTATTAACGTGAAATTTTTAAGTCCGGTCTGATGAACCGCGCCGGCTGTATGGGCCTGAATTTCTGGCACGACGTGGGCGTTGGCTATTGTAAGGGCGTTTCGGCCGTATCCTGTGGCTAGAATAGAAGAGTCTTTGTCAACATCGAATTTGGCAATGTCCAGAAGGAAACCACTTTCGGAAGAGCGTCCGAAGCTGTCGTAGAACTGAGTGGTATCGTAATCGAAGAGTTTTGGGGTGCCCGATTTTCCCAGAATAGCGATTTTTACAGATCTGCTTCCCAGATCCAGTCCTATCAAGGTTTTCATTTGAACCCCCTTAGCATTTCGATGAAAGCTTCCATTCGAATACGCGTCCTTTCGTCGATTCCGAATTCGCTTTCGCCTTCGACTGTTAGAATGGGCGTTTTCAAGTATTTTCGAAAAAGCAAGTCCTCTATCTGCCGAAAACAGAAGCTCTGAGTATAATGGATTATGCCGTCAAGTTTCCGAGTCTCAATTTCTTGTGAAATGTCATCGATGCGTTTGAAAACGCTTTTCGGGTATGTATATTTCGCATAAGCAGTTACAAATTCATCGCCGGGATAGGGGATGGAGAACTGCCGTTGAGTCTCATTGAAAACAATTCTCGCTCCGTATTTTTCGGATTCGTCGTAGATGTCCGGAAAAATTGGGGGAACACCGATGTAGCCGAGACGGATATTTTCCTTATAGGCTTCTTTCGATTTTGACGAATGTAGCAGTGCTGAATATCGACCAGTCCAATCGTTGATGTCGCCGTCGAAATCACTTGTCGAAACCAGACTCAAATGATTCTCGAAACCGGTGATTTTGTTATCTTTCCAGGTTGCTTCGTCGATACGCCGCGCTATATCACGTGGGGCACGAAGATTATTGTATAACCGCTGAATTTCATTCCAATCGGCCCCCAGAGTGCGTGCGAGCTTTCGCATTTCGCCTTCGAGAAGCGCAATATCGCCGTCGTAGGGATACGCGAAGGGGATGATTTCAATACCGGCGTCTTCGAGGGTTTCAGCGAGGGCGTGGGTGTTCGAACAATCCCCTTGAGTAACAATCACAAGAGCATAGATGTTCCGTTCTTCGAGCACAGCGCCGTAGATGCCCGATATCCATGGGCATACTGTGCGCGGATAGCCGTCCAATCTGGCTCTGGTGAGATATTTTTCTCTGTCTTTCGACGTAACGAAGATATTGTTTAGGTCAACCGGAGTATGCCCGGCGGCCCAAATTATTTCTTGTGGTATAGTAGTTGTAATTCCAATCTTAGCCATAAATATAAGATAATCATAAAATTAGCTCTTTTCAATAAGGAACTGAAAGAGGACAAAAAAATATAGCCTTGTTAGATTAGCAATTTTGCATATATTCTTCAAATAATGACTAAGGAGAATTATGAGAAAGACGATAATATTAGCTATCTTATTGCCTGTTATTCTGTTGGCGCAATCCGAGTGGACGTTTGAGTTTTCGGTCGAAGCTCCGGGAACTACTATTTTCATTCGCTCCTTCGGTGTAGCGGACGGCGCTACCGATGGCTACGATGTCTGGAATGATCTGCCCCTTTTTATCGAGTCGAACGATACGACAGTGTTTTTTGCCGTGGAAAGCGGGATCATTTCGGCTCTATCAAAGGATATTCGAAGCAACCGGAGTTCGAGTCACATCTGGAACCTGACTTTTCAGAATATGCCACCATCAGGGGTTACATGGCTAACAGATTCTTTACCCGAAGATGGCGATTTCGAGGCCAGTGTCCACCATCCCGACTCGACCCCTTCCCTCTGGTTCGACATGCGGGAAACTCCTTTCCTCGTTGTGCCTTTGAGCCGGGAGGTAACGTTTAGATGGACTGTCCCGACGGGAGATGACACAATTCCTCCTTATGTTTCGGCATGGTCTCCCGCGAATGGCGACAGTTTTGTTCCGAGGGAAACGGACATTTACTGCGAGATATACGACGATGGCGCCGGCGTGGACGAAGGAACTATCGAACTGCGGGTTGGGGGTGTAAATGTTACATGGCTCGCCGAAATCGACTCCATCGACGGTGGTTTCTCCGCAAGTTACGATCCTCTGATGGACTTTGGATGGAACACCGATGTTGCCTGCATTCTCTCGGCATATGATTTGGAGTCGCCCAGTAATTATGTCTCCGATACAGTTCGGTGGCGGACATTGCCCGATTCCCTCGCTTTCGAAGTTGCGGGAACGGTTTCCGTCGGAGATCCGCCCTTTCCGATTTCGGGGGCGGTAGTAACCATCTCCGACCGAGCGGAAACGACCGGTAGCGATGGCTATTATCACTTCGACAGTATTTCGGAGGGGGCATATACCATTCGAGCCTCCGCGCCGGGATACACCCAGTCATCCAGATGGGTTTGGATAGATGCGGATACGGTCTTCAATTTCCTGCTGGAGATAGCCCCGACACCGGATGTGCTCATCATAGATTACGATTCCGGTACTCAGCCTTTCGAAGACGATACAACCGGCGAAGAGCGCAAAATAGCTTCTATCCTCGATTTCATAGGTTACACATATGACATTACTTCGCAGAATCCAGATATTTCGACATTGGATTTGATGGCCTATACATACATCATAATCGTAACTCCTGTCCGCGGAGACGGTTCCCATGCCATAATTCCGGACGCCGGGCTTACGGATTTGACCGACTGGCTCGCCGACGACGGCAGAATCCTCTGGGTTGCTCCCGACGGTGGTCCGGACTATTATGAAGGCACATCCACGGCTTCCGCATTCTTCGATATGTTCGGTGCGGAATACGAAAATGAGGGCAGGCCATACGGTAGTGACGGCAATATTCGCCGCCTAACGGGTTCAGCGGAGGATTTCATCCTCGATTTGGATGTCGGCTACGACCACGAAACACCGGCGGATAACTATATCGACGAGCTTAGTTCTGCGGAGACTACGGCATATGTCCCCTTATGGAGCCAGGAAACCGACCCCGCGCCGGTGTCTTCCGCCGGAAGGATGGTATTCTACGACAGCGGCACTTACCGAAGCGTTATCACGTCCATTCATTTCGGAGGGATAAATGACGGCATTTTCCCGAATTCGGCTTTCAATATTCTCCGAACCGCGATGGATTATCTGGACAAACCCTCGAAAGTGGAGGAGACCGAACCGGAATTGCCGTTGAGAAACAGCATTCGTGTGCATCCGAATCCCTTTAACAGCGTCTGCACGATTATTGCGGAGGAAGATGTCGTGATATTCGACGCCTCCGGCAGAAGGGTGATGGAACTCTCGCCATCTGAAGAGGGCATGGTGAACTGGTTTGGGAGAGATGAACAGGGTATTGATATGCCCAGCGGAGTTTATCTAATCCGCGGATTGAATACTGGGGCAACCGCAAGGGCAGTTTTGCTTAAATAGAAAAACGCTTATTTGCCTTTTTCGCGGAGTTTCTCGAGAACTTCTCTAGCGTCGGGAACGTAGGTGAAAAATTCCTCGAGCTGATCGCATGCGAATTCGTCGCATTCCGAGCAATTTTTAATTTCCTTTTCTACGGCACAGCTTCTTAGACCACACGAGGTGGCGTGGGCTGTGCTCAAAAGACCGTCCTGCATACATCCTTCGCAGATGCAGTCCATGGGCGTGCAGTTCGCGCCGTAGATTTCGCTCCACTTTTTGGCTACTTCTTCGCGGGCGGCTTCGTCGTTGTTGATTGTCGCTTTGTAGGCGTCGCAGTCGGCACAGTTAAGGCCGCAGGCGGAAATGAGCTTTTTCATGTCTATCCCCTTCCCCTTTTTGCATTGTCTATAATTAATCTAAGATGTTCAGCGCTTTTTTTGGGCGATTCAGCGGCAATAATAGCCGATACGACAGCGACGCCATGGCAACCGGCATGGACAACCGACTCGGCATTATCTATGTTTATACCGCCTATGCCGATACATGGAATCTCCACCGCTGAGGCGATTTCCGAAGTTCCACTCAGGCCGACGGCTTCCGGTGTGTCAGTTTTGGTCGGTGTTGACCAAATGGGGCTGACCGCGATGTAATTCGCTCCTTCTATCTCCGCAAGCCTTGCTTCCTCGGGGGTCGAAACGGAGACGCCGATGATGGATTTCGGGCCAAGCAGACATCCGGCGATTTCAATTGGCATATCCGACTGGCCAATGTGGACGCCATCGGCTTTCACTGCGAGGGCGATGTCTATCCTGTCGTTGATTATCAGAGGCACACCGGCCGATTTCGTTATTTCCGCAAGGCGCAAAGCCCTCTCGTAAAAAGGTCTCGAATCCAGATTTTTCTCGCGAAGCTGAATTATTGAAACACCGCCGGCTATGGCTTCCTCGATGGTTTCGAAGAAATCTCGCCTGCAAAGTTCGGTGTCGGTAACGAGATATAGAGTATAGTCTATCACTATCGAATATCCGCCTTCTTTATTTCCTTTTCGGAAATGTTGTATAGGGCGTCCATGAAGGCGACTTCAAAGCTTCCCGGTCCTTTGGAATCAGCTTTGGCCATTTCGCCAACCAGACAGAAAACCGAAAAAGCGGAAACAGTTGCCTCGAAAACATTATCGTTGGCGCCGACATATGCCGCAACTGTCGCGGATAAGCCGCATCCGGTTCCTGTTATCATGCTCATCATCGGCACGCCGTTGCAGATTCTCACAGAGCGGGTCCCATCGGTAATTAAATCCTTTTCGCCGGAAACCGCTACGATTGCTTTTCTTTCGAGAGCAAGGAAATTTGCACCCCCGGCGACGTCATCGACACCGTGAATGGAATCGACGCCGCGAGTTTTGCCAGCCTGATTCACGAGGGAGTTTATCTCGGATGCGTTTCCGCGGATGACCGTGATATCGACCTCATTGAGGATACGTTTGCAGGCTTCCGTTCGAAGAGGAGTCGCGCCGGAACCTACTGGATCCAGAACCACAGGTATTCCTTTGGAATTCGCGGCCTTCCCGGCAAGAATCATCGACTCGACCCATTCGTCTGTTAGGGTGCCGATATTTATTACGAGGGCATTTGCGATGGAGACCATGTCCTCGACTTCATTTATAGCATGCGCCATCACCGGAAAGGCTCCCTGAGCCAGGAGCATATTTGCGGATGAATTCATTACAACGAAATTAGTAATATTGTGAACGAGGGGATGTTTCTCTCTGACGTTGTTCAAGTTCTGCTTAACGATGCTTTGCCATTCGTTATTCATGGAGGACCTTTCTTTTAATAAAAATTTACTACGGGCAAAATTCATGAACTTTGCTCACTCTTTTCAAACTTTGGGTATGAATTATAAAAGACAGTTATGTTCGATGCAAGGATTTTTTAAGAATAAAATGACCATTTCATAAACGGGAGGAATTATTTACTTGCGAAAAGGGTAAACGCAAATTAGTTTGGATAAAACGAAACCAAGCCTAAGGAGGCATAATGAAGAAGTTACTGATTGTTTTTATTGTAGGAATGATAGTTATAGGCGGAACAGCCTTCGCCCGCAAATCGCCCTACGAAGTATTTTATCCGGTCACGGTAGAAACGCTGGGGGAATTCATCACAGATATGGATTACAAATGGGAAAAGATAACGACCTCCGAGGGTTCAGAGCGTATAAATCTTCGAATCAAAGGCGAAAACGGCGTTTACGATTTGAACGTCCTGCTTTTCGATGAGCTGGATATTGTCTATATCTATGTCGGTCAGTATCTAAGCCTGCCTTTGAATGATGAGGCTTCCGGTTACATGCTGAGTTATCTGATGAACCAGAACTGGAACCTGACCTTCGGCAAATTCGAATGGGACATCGAGGACGGCGAAGTGCGCTACAGTCATACCCTGCCAGTCGATGACGGCATATCGAAAGAGACTTTCCAGGCATACGTGAACACCATGCTGAACGTCGCGGACGATATTTATCCGGATATTCTCGAAAGCCTGGAAAGTTTTAGACAGTAACCGATCAGAATTCTCTTCGCAAGGGCGGGAAACCGCCCTTTTTTTATCCAATTCATTAAATAATTCACTCATCTCTTGACTTATAAGATTGATTGGGATAAATTGTATTAATAAGATGATTGAAAAGGAGTTTAAATGAAAACAGTTTTGACGATTCTTTTGGTTATATCGGTTACCATTGCGGTTGGCGATTCGGTTAGAGGCATAACCTCCTCGGGTGGCGATGACGTTCTGCAAGTCAATCCATACGGTGATAAAGAGATAAATGAGACATCCCTCGAAAAGACGGTTCATACACACGCGAGACCCAAAGCTTACGCTTCCCTCGTCGATTCGGTCTTTTTCAAAATAGCCCTTCGGCCTGGGGAGTGGTATGCGGTTTATGTCGATGTTCCCGCCGGAACACTGGGCACCTACTCGGGACCGGATTACACCGGTATCGACAGCCTTTTGATTCCCTGGATAGAGTCCGCGCCAACCTTCCTTCAGGATCAGCTTAGGCTGAATCTTGAGGGCCTGAGCACTTATATGGTGGAATACTACGATATCATGCTCTCCGAAGCCGATCCCCTATGGCTCGATGAACTCTTCTACTGTCTTGCGAATATGGCGCCCTTCATTCTCGAACAGGCGGAGATGTCCTATCTGCTTCTCGAGAACGTTCAGTATATGTATATGGCCGACTCATTTCTGAATTACGTCGAGATAGTAGATTACGGCACTCCCGGCGGACCGGATCATTACAGCACAACTCGATACGCTACCACCGACTCCAATCTGGCGACCTTCGAAACAATCGAGATAGACAGGGATGTTTACTATAAACACGTGATGTTCCCAAAGACCAGCGACGAACAACCGGCTTATATCTATCCTATTACCGGCGATATAGTTGATCCCTGGTCGGGGGAGTTCTGGCGGAGCTATTTTTGGGATGTCGCCGACACGGTGGGAGATTTCGAATGTTGGGCGCTTGGGGATTCTCTGATGACCACGGACTATCTCTGGAAGGGCCGTTTTAACAACATCACCGACAACGGCGCTCTCGGTATTGCAATGCAGTGGATAGAAAACTGCCTCGTTTTCGATTCCGACGCCGAGCGTCCAGTTCAACCGGTCAGAATATACGCAAAGCATAAAGGTCGTTGTGGCGAACATTCCGATATGCGCACCGCCGCCTGCAGAACAGGTCTTATACCCTGCGTGAACACCGAATCCATAAGCACCGACCATGTCTGGAACGAGTTTTACAACGGTTATCGATGGTCGGCCCTCGACGGCGGAAATGTCGATAATTCCTGGCTTTACGCCGACGGCTGGGGCAAGAATTTCGGAACGGTGTATCACCACACAAGTAAGAGCTGGCACGACCCCGTGACTCAGCGATACAGCCACGAAATCGCCACAATCGACATCACTGTTCGCGATAACATTCTCAAACCCATAGACGGCGCGCAGGTGCTTGTGGCAATGGAGGCATGGACTTACGGCGATACACTCATATATTACGACTGTATCCTGCACACCGACAGCAGAGGCCAGTGCCGAACCCTCGTGGGGGACGAGAGAAAATTCTTCTACCGCGCCGAAACGGCAATAGGCATGCATCCGGGACCCGGATACGTGAACAGCCTCGTAACAAATACTCTGGACGGCGAAAATTACAATAAATTTATTACCATCGCGAATAATCTGGCCTATTATTCATGGTCGGAGGAGACACCTGTCGAAGAACCGGCAGGATATCTCGGCGCAAGGATTCGGCCTTTGGGGGAGTTCATCAAATATAAGGCTCCTTTCATGGACATCGACTGCGATTTCATCGAATGGGTGGAGGGAGACGCCTACGGTTTTTCGATGATCGCCCTCAGCGATTCCCAGTTCGCCCATTTTGCCACCGACACGGCATTTCAAGCGCTGGCTCTAATAGACGAATGCGATTACGGCTCTTTCGAAGCGCCGGTCGGGAATTCTCCACATTGGCTCGTTATCGCGAATTACAACAATGTCGAGAATACGCTGGTCGGAGAACTTGCGGTTATGCTCCACGATTCTTCCACATCTGTCGATGAATCGGAGAAACCGGAAGCCATAGCCCTCGATGTCTATCCAAATCCCTTTAATTCCGCCCTTTCCATTGACATGACCGGTTTCGGCGATGATATTCGTTTGGAAATTTTCGATATTTCCGGCCGACTAATCGATGTAATTCAACCTGACCAACAGCTGGATCGAATTATCTGGCGTCCTTCGGAATCTACAGCTACAGGAGTTTATTGGGTCAGGGCAAGTTCAGGAGAAATACAAAAGACCGCTAAAGCGGTGTATATAAAATAATCACCTTTGGAGTTATCATGAAGACTAAAGTCATCATTTTATTAGTTCTATCTGCGGCGATGACATTCGCTTTGGATAGCCTTAATATCTCCCTCGTGGGCAGGGCACTGCACGGGCATTGTCATGCGGTTTTAATTGACGGGGATTACGCCTACGCCAGTGCGGGAGAGCAGTTCCGAATAGTCAACATAATCGATACCGATTCATTTCTTGTAGCGGGATACTGCTATGTTCACGGAACTATCAACGACATTGACAAAAACGGTGATATCGTTTTTGCCTCAACGAACAAAGGCCTGTTTATTATCGATGTTTCTCTTCCGGGGAACCCTGTCGAGATAGGCAGACTTACGGGAACGAACTGCTATTCCGCTTTCTATTCAGATTCGACTGTCTATCTGGCGTGCGGAGATGAAGGTGTTCGAATTATCGACGTTACGGATTTGACCTCCCCGGTTCAAACTGGCTATTACAATTCATGGGGCACCGCCTATGAAGCCTTTGTGGTCGATTCCATTCTATACCTTGCAGACGGAACTTCGGGATTGCTAAAGCTCGATATTACTAATCCTGCATCCATAGGAATCGCTGGATGGATGTCCACCACCGATGCTCGGTCGGTTGTTGTTGACGGAATGTATGCATATATTGGCGACGGTTCGGCAGATGTTAAAATAGCTGACCTTTCAGTTCCATTCTATCCGGAAGTTGTTGCATCTATTCCAATGGTCGATATGACCCTCAAGGTTGTTAAAGACAGCACTTTGCTTTACGTTGCCCAGAATCATGAGGGACTTCAAATAATCGATGTCGAAGATCCAGAAGACCCTGTTTTAGTAGGCTCATATACTTCCGAAAACAAAGTAGTGGGAGTTTCGCCATACAATTCCCATGTCCTCCTAGCGGAGCTGACTCATGGTTTCCGTATAGTCAATGTCAGCGACCCTTCTTCACCCGAGGATGTTGCCCTCTTCGGAAAGAGCAGTAACTCGAAAGCCGTCGCCGTTGACAGCATGGTCTCCGGAGGCTTGTATGCCTACGTTGCAGACGGCGAAAACGGACTTGTCCTAATCAACTGTGACGACCCCGCGAATCCATTTATCACCAGCACATATCCCATGGACGGCTACGCCCACGATATTCACATCTACGGCCATTGGGCCTTTGTCGCCGACGGCGAAGAGGGAATGATAATCGTCGATGTTCGAAATCCGTATAACCCGACTTTCTGCGGATGCTATATCCCAACCGACGCCGCATGGGGTATCTTCGTCCGAGACAGCCTCGCATATGTCGCCGCGGGTATGGACGGCCTGACTATCGTCGATGTATCCGACCCGACAATGACAGTCGAAATAGGTAATTACGACACCGATTGGTGGGCATACGGTGTCTATGTCTCAGGCGATTATGCATATGTTGCCGACAGAATGGAAGGAGTAAGAGTAATCGACATTTCCGATCCGACGGAACCATTCGAAGTAGGATTTTTTAACGGTGGGGGAGATTCACACGGCATAGTTGTTAAACCGCCCTATGCTTATGTGGCCGACGGCGATGCCGGATTCCGTATCCTCGATATCTCCGATCCGACTTCTCCCACGGAACTTGGAAGTTACCTTACAGAAACATATCTACATAGCGTAAACACCAAAGCCTCCTTTGCGTTCTTAGCCGCAGATACCGCCGGTCTTATCGCGGTGGATATGTCCGATGTGAGTTTCCCCGAGTATGCCGGAGTTTACAACACGGAAAGTGTAGCCCACGGGGTCGAGATTTACAGAGATATGGCCTTTCTCGTAGCGAGCGAGTCGGGTCTGCTTATTCTCGATATTAGTGAGTTCGAGGGCGCGGGGACATATCAGTTCAAAAGAGGATGGAACCTTCTGTCATACTCCTGCCTTGATACAAGCAACCTTCCGGAGGCTTTCCCCTTCGTGACGCCTCCTGCGTATTACTTCGACCCTGAATCGGCATCCTATGTTACTTCATACACGATGTTCCCCGGCGAGGGTTTCTGGCTGGCATCGCCAACCGACAGAACCGCTCTCGTCGAAGAATACTCCTGCGTGGGAATACGCACGGACACCCTTTTCCCCGGATGGAACCTCATCGCATCGGTGGCGAATTCCGTTCCGGTGGGGTCGATAACCACGGAACCCGCGGGGCTTCTGGTAACACCCGTTTACGGCTGGGACGCTACTTTGCAAGAATACTACTCCGCCGATTTCTTCGAGCCGGATAAGGCTTTCTGGGTGCTTTCCACCGGCCACGGCAGAATAAGAGTGGGGGAGTATTAAATCGATAAGATGAGCGGAACCTGAGTTTTCGCCGAGGTTTCGATTAATCGAAAAGGCTTATCGGGCTATATCTTCCTCGAGTCGTAGGCCCAATGGAGAAGCGCCTGGCGCTGTTTCCGACGGCAGTTCATGTCGCTCGGTTCGCAGGCACTCTTTATCTGCCCTATGTGCCTAACCATCCCTTTCCAGCGCTTTATCTGACGCTCATCGTCGGGGCATCTGCGTCCCGCGAAGTATCTGCAATACCACTGGAACCAGCCGCGGGGGTCCTCATCGTAAATCCACCCCTTATCGCGCCACACGGAAAGCGGTTGGGAGGCGTTGATGCCGAAATAGTTCAGCTTCGGATCGTGGCGTTCATGGCAGAGTTTCGCGTTCTCGAACCAATCTTCGGGGAATTCATCCCTGCAGTCGGTCATGTATTTCCCGCCGAAGACTCCCATTTCCAGCATTTGCTTGGGCGTAAGCTCCGGTTTGAAATCCGGATGGAAATTTTTGCCTATAGGTTCGGTGCGATAATAAACATAATTCGTTTGCATCAGATCGTTTACAACTACTTTTATTTTTTCCATGATTGCCTCCGATTATTCTATTTCGGCCAAAGGAAAACGATATATCCCGCATAAATTATGAGAAACAAGAACCCCTCCGCTCTAGTTATCCGTTTATCGGTGATGGCTAAGGGCAAAAGCAAAATGCTGGCTATAATCAGGAAAAGGGAGTCTATGATATCGACGCCCTGAATTGAAATAGGAGAGATACTCGATGAAATCCCAAGAATGCAGAGAACATTGAATATGTTCGAACCAACGATATTGCCCACCGCGATATCCGATTCCTTCTTAAATGCCGCGACTACACTGGTGGCTAATTCCGGCAAACTTGTGCCCGCGGAGATGATAGTCAGGCTTATCAACGCTTCCGATATATTCAGCTTTCGAGCAAGTTGGATAGCTCCGGACACGAGAAGGTTGGAGCCTGCAACTAGAACCCCGATGCCGCCAATAACCAGGACTATGTCCAGAAGCCATTTATTCGAGGGGGACTTTACCGCGCCGGAAAGTAAATCTTCGACCTTTTCCGGTTCCTTTTTCGCCCGTAGCATTGCTGATAGGATGTAAAGCACGAATAGGGCAAAAAGGCCTATTCCGAAAGCTCGGGGAATTCCTTCGATAATTACAATGGGGACAATCATGAGCGAACAGAGAATCATGATTGGGATGTCTTTTTTGATGAGATTCAGATTGACAACCAGAGGATGGATAATCGCCGAGAACCCTATTATCAGCGCAATATTGAAGATGTTGGAACCTACGACGTTGCCTATAGCGATATCGCCGTGCCCCTTGAGCGCTGATATGGTGCTTACTGTCAGTTCGGGGGCGCTGGTGCCGAAAGCTACGACTGTAAGGCCTACGATATACGGCTGAACTCCCAGCTTCAAAGATAGGCTGGAACTTCCGCGGACAAGTCCCTCTGCGCCGGCGTAAAGCAATGCCAATCCGGCTATTATCAGGAATATATTCATAGCTCCGCGATTCCCGCTGTGAACCATTCCGGTGCGGGGCGTTTTTTCCAAGTGGCGAAATGGGCTTTTGCGCCGATGTAGAAAGCGCGATACGCCGCGACAGCGTCGCCGGGGACGCGATATTCCTCTGGCATTGCTTGCGCGAACTCCGTCAGGCCGAGGTCTTCGATGGGTGGGGTCTGGAGTTCCCGCGCTACCACAGCGGATTTGTGGTCGGAATCCTTATCGAAGCGGTAGCGGAACTCGATATTGAGTGCGAGAGTCAAATCCCTCAGCCATCGCCAATTAGCGAGAGATTCCCCTGCCCAAATCGTGCAGGGATGATTCCGATGGGTCGGCTTATACGGCGCGGGGACACCCGCCTCGGAACAAACCGTGCACAGCATCTGCGCGGACTCGAGGATCATCTTCACGACATGGAGGTCGCAATGATATTCCGCGCATTTGGCAATATCTTTGTCCAGGACGAATATGTTCATTTCATAATCAACTCCGAAAGAAAAATATCTATGAAACCCTCCTCCGCAAGGGGAAAATCCCCCGTTGGAATATTGCCGAAGGTAAAGTTTAGCTTGATAACGCCCGCGTGCTGGATTATGATATAAGAAAGGAGACATTATGAAAACTACAGCTATCTGTTTTTTGTTAATTGCAGCACTTGCCGGCGGCGCATTGGGCTACACTGACAGCTTGCGTTGCCGGCTGGTTGACTGGATGGACGCCCGAAGCAACCACGAGTTTGTGCACCAGCGTAGCGGAACTTTTCCGGAAGCATACGACTACACCGGATGCCGATGGTGGGACCTGGACATGGGGGACTCCGTGCTCGTGTGGTTGCCGGGCTCGCAGAAACTCTTCTTTGTGAACCCATACAACACAACCGAAATCGACACGATTTATTCGAGGACGTCATTATCCTATGATAGAACAGCTTGTGAGATATCAGATACAACTTTATTTGCAATAGCCGCCGCATATTATACAGCATTCTACGTTCAGGACGACACAACGAACTACATCAGCAGTAATTTCCTTCCCTGGGCTTCTTTCAGCTACCTCGCGCACGAGGACAGCTTTATCTACACACATAATTCGGAGCATTTCTCGCACGACACGGTCGGGATAATCTGCATCAATGTAGCCGACCCGGAGGATATGTTCATTAGTTGCTGGTATGATGATCACAGTTTTCCCTGTGGATTCGAGGTTTTCAACGGCTGGGTATATCGCGGAGACACAGGAGCCTGGGTTTCGGATTATCGATATGCAGAGGATGATACATTAAGGGAATTTCCAATATCCTCCGACGAATATGATGAGGTGTATTTCGACGTCGGTCGCTTCTATCTTCGCCCTGATTCGACTCATGGCGGCGATTTCTTTCATGTTAATCACGGTTTCTTTGGCGATATAGCCTGCGATGGCAAATCCTGGGTCTATGCGGTTTATAGCGATATATCCCTCTGGCCTGATTGGGAAACGGAGGAAAGCCATTTGGTAGTCTGCCATACGGATACCAGTTTCACTTTCGACCAGCGGTGGGCGGGGATGGCAGTATTCGGCGTTGACGTCATCAGCGACAGCCTTGTGGTTGCCGGTTTCGAGCACGGGTTTTCCATCCTGAACGTTGCCGATCTGGACGACATCCACGAGGTAGCCTATTACATGAACGAAGACACCACGATGGATTTCACCAATTTCGCCCTCAAAGGCAACAGGCTATATGCCATGGGGCATTGGGAGGATGATTCGGTGTGGGCGAGATTATGGATGTTCGAGCTTGACGACAGCGTGGTAATGGGACAGGTGGAAGCCGAACCGGAAATGCCGGAAAGGCTGAGATTGCGAAGCTACCCCAACCCCTTCAATTCGGCGGTAACCATCGCCCTCGATATCCCCGTAGGGGACGGGTCTCCCGTCCCGATTAGCGTGGAGATTTATGATGTGGCGGGGCGGAGGGTTTCTGTCATCGGCAATTACGACCAACCTGTCATTGCGAGGAGGGTGCAACCCGACGAAGCAATCTCCTACGGATGCGAAAAAGATTGCTTCGGGCAAAGCCCTCGCAATGACAATGCAGGCGAAGTCATCTGGCGTCCCGATGAATCCCTCCCTTCCGGCGTCTATCTCGTCCGAGCGCGCTTCGATGATTGCGAAATGTCGCGGAGGGTCGTATATTTGAAGTAGCCGAAAGGAGACATTATGAAAACGAAAGCTATTTGTTTAATCACCCTCGCCCTTCTCGCGGGCCTCACCCTCGCCGCGCCGGACAGCACCGCCTGCCGGATGATAGACTGGCTCGACGTGCCGGGTTTAGACTGGCGCGTTTCCAACAGCGATATGGCCATGGGGGATTCCTTTCTCGTGTGGTGCCCGGGAACGGATATTTATTATTTAGTAAACCCTTTTAGCCAAACAGAAGTAGAAACGTTATTTGCCAGAGATTATGGTTCGATGAACGCCAAAAGTGTCGCTTTGTCCGATTCATTTATATATATGGGGGGGGGGGGGCAAATTAATAGTAAACTTTATTCTGGAGATTCGTTAATCTTTCTCGATATGCTTTACGTTCCCTTCGCTTCCTTCCACTACGCCGTCATCCGGGACACCTTTCTCTACACCGCCAGCACAGATGCTTACGGCCTGCACTGCATAAATATCGCTAATCCGGAATCTATTTTTGTGGTCTGCACTGCGCCATATTTCTTCGGAGAATACGGCATGGAGGTAATAGACAGCTTTGTTTACACCGCAACGCCTTCTAATGTTCCAATTGGGCCTGAACCTACTGAAGATTCGAGACCTAATTGGCAGATAAGTATAGTGAAATTAATCGGTGACACATCCGCTGTTGGTGAATCCCTGTTATTTGTCGAAAATCGTTGTTATGGGGGGATAGGATCAAATGGAGAACTCCTTTTTTACGTTAGTAATTACTTGAGTGATTTCATCTATCCCGGAACCGACCAGGTTTTAGGAGCCCCATCTTTGGGTGTTTGGGGAGAAGATTATTCCTATACGTGGGAAGAACCTGACAGCGAAATCGTATATGGTTTGGAAGTTTTAAATGATACCATATTGGCGGTAGGTTTTCATCATGGTTTCAGCATCATTAACTATACTCAACTTGGCGGTATGACGGAGGTTGCATATTATCGCGAAATAGACAGCGTTTTTGCTTTTACCCATTTCGCCAGAAAGGGAAATCGCTTATATGCTATGGCCCATCCCCATGCTGGGATAAGCAGGATGTATATGTTCGAATTGGACAGCACAATTTGGACGGGCATCTCCGACCCCGCCCAGCAAACATCGCTTCCGGAGGCGTTCGAGATTTCCGCCCACCCCAACCCGTTCAATTCTGCGGTAACCATCGCCCTCGATATTCCCGTAGGGGACGGGTCTCCCGCCCCGATTAGCGTGGAGATTTATGATGTGAACGGGCGGAGGGTTTCTGTCATCGGCAATTACGACCAATCTGTCATTGCGAGGAGGGCATCGCCCGACGAAGCAATCTCCTACGAATGCGAAAAAGATTGCTTCGGGCAAAGCCCTCGCAATGACAATGCAGGCGAAGTCGTCTGGCGCCCCGACGAATCCCTCCCCTCCGGCGTTTATCTCGTGCGCGCGACGGCGGGCGGTCGAGGGGACCTCGACCCTACGGGGACCGTTGCGGCGGCGCGGGTCGTGTATCTCAAATGAAATCATCGCAAAGGAATATTATCAAATAAATGGAGGTTACTATGGGAAAGTATGTTCCATGGGATGAACAAAGAAAGCGTCGAAAGGAATGGAGTAACAAACATGAGGAAAATCGGAAGAATTACCGCAAAATTACCGATAGTTTGGGCCAAAGGTTGATTTCTGAGACTCGAATGATAGTGAAAAACTGCGGACTCGACCAGATTCAGGTTTCCGATTTCTCCGGCCTCGGAGCGTCTCTCGTCTCGCGCTTTATGAATCGAAGAATCAGCCCCAAGGTTCAGTTTGGGACGATTGTCTCACTGCTTTTCGCGGCAGGATATCGTATCAAACTCGAGAGGATGAAACCTCACGAAGATAGATTTTACAACGAACGGCGATTACCTCCCGGAAGTGGTTATTAAAGCCTTTTCGTAATGCTAATCGATTCAAAGACGGCCTTTTTTTGGCCCAAATAATTCTATTGCAGACAATAATTATTATGTTGCGGATAATTAATGTTTTGTTTTCGACAAGATTTGTTATGTGTCTGATAATTATTGTTATTTTTTCGACAAGAATTGTTATGTGTCCGACAAGAATTGTTATTTTTTCGATAAGATTTGTTTTGTTTCCGACAATTATTGATTTGTTTTCGATAAAAATAGTTGTGTTGCGAACAATACACTGTATGTTTTGAACGTTGCCGAGGACTGAATAGGCGCAGTTCACTTCTTGGAATATCTCCCAATGGCACGAATTTTCGATGAAAGGGATTGAGAAAATGTGGAGAAGCTTGCAGAGGCTGTAGCGAAAGGGAGAGGAATTAACGCGGAAGATTAGTTTGGTGTTATTTGAGCTTACGAATATCTATTTTGCGAATTCGCACATGGCCGCGAGGGGGCATTCGTCGCAGTGGGGTTTGCGGGGTTTGCAGAGGGATTTGCCGAGGGCGATTATATTCATGTGGAAATCGTGCATGAGGTCTGGGGGACAGATTTCGGTCATGCGCCGCTGGATTTTTTGCGCCGGGGTTTTGTCCGGGAACCATCCGAGGCGGGGGAGGACGCGTTTGATGTGCGTATCCACGGGAAAATAGGGCGCGCCGGTCTGGAAGAGCAGGAAGACTGCGGCGGTTTTTTCGGCTATGCCCTTGCGTTCGATGAGCCACGCGAAGGCTTCCTCGTGGGGGATTTCGAGGAGGAAGTCCGCGGAATATGTGCCGGTGCGTTCGTGGATGGCGTCGAGGAGGGATTTGATTCGCGGGGCGCGCTGGTTCATCATGCCGGCGGGCTGGATGGCGTCGGCGATTTTGTCGAGGGGGGCTTTTGCAACGGATTCCCAGTCGGGAAATGTTGCGCGGAGGCTTTTGTAGGCGCGGTCGCGGTTGAGGTCGGTGGTGTTCTGGGACATGAGGCCCGCGACGAGGTGTCCGGTGGGTCCGCCTTTTCGAGTCTGTTTTTCCGGCGCGCCGAATTTATCGAGAAGAAGGTCGTTGGCTTTGACGATGTTGTTCACGTTGAGCACGCTCATATGTCGTCCCTCACGAAGTATTTTCCCTCGCCCTCGACGAGAATTTCGCCGTCGGGCGCGATGATTTTGCCGATTGCGGTGTAGAATTTTCCGCGCGATTTTGTCATTTCGGTCTCGATACGGTATTCGCGTCCCGTGGTTACGGGCTTTCGGTAGCGAATGGCCAGTTCTGCGGTGAAGAAGTTTTTGGCGAAGGTGCGCCATCCCGCCCATCCCATGGCCTCGTCGAGGATAGTCGCGGAGATTCCGCCGTGGACTACGCCTTTGTAGCCGCAATGTTCCTCGCGGGGGTTCCAGGTGGTGATTGCGCGGGACTCCGCGGTCTGGAAAGTGAGGTTGAGGCCTTCGGGATTGGATTCCCCGCAGACAAAGCAGGAATCGTATTTTGGCGCGGGACGCCAGATTTTATTATTTTTGGTTTCGTCTTTCATAGTGGAAGCAATATAAGCGAAAATTCCCGGAGAGTCACGCACTTTTTGAAAATCGCCCCTTGACTTTGGCACGATCTGCGCGTTAATTGTGAATGACTATGGAGGTCATATATGAACGAGAATAAAAAAGTCGAAACCCTTATAGTTAATGCATCGGAGCTACTGACGCTCGATACTTACGGCGGACTTGTGCCCCTTCACGGCCGGAAGATGCGCGAGGTCGGAATCATCCGCAACGGCGCTGTGGCTATAGCTTCTGGCGAGATTATCGCTTACGGCAAAACTCACGAGCTTCTCGACGAGCTTGAAATCGACGGGGACACGCGGATCATCGATGCCAAGGGCAAAACCGTTACGCCGGGGCTGGTCGATTCCCATACCCATCCAGTTTTCGCGGCCACGCGGGAGAATGAGTTCGCGATGCGAATCGAGGGGAAAAGCTACATGGAGATAGCGAAGGCGGGCGGGGGAATCCTTAACACCGCAAAGCGCACGGGGGAGCTGACTCTGGAGGAGATGTCCACCCGCGCCACGCCATATCTCGACAGGATGCTTACTCACGGCGTAACGACTATCGAGGGCAAATCGGGCTACGGGCTTACCACGGAGAGCGAGCTTAATATGCTTCAGGCTCTGCGGTATCTCGACCAGATAGAGCGCATCGACATCGTGCCGACTTTCATGGGGGCGCATGAGATCCCCGCGGAATTCCGTGGGGGGCGGGAGAACGAGTATGTCGATTTGATTATCGATGAGATGTTGCCCATCGTCGCTGAGCGTAAACTGGCGCAGTTCTGCGATATTTTTTGCGAAGTGGGGGTGTTCGATCTCGACCAGACGCGCCGAATTCTGACGCGGGCGAAAGAACTCGGCCTCGGAATCAAGCTTCACGCGGATGAAATCGAGCCTATGGGGGGCACGGAGCTTGGAGTCGAACTTGGGGCGATAAGCGTGGATCATATTATCGAGGTATCGCAAGAGGGAATTCAGAAGCTGGCAAAATCGAGCACGGTGGCAACTCTCCTGCCGGGGACATCCCTATTTTTGGATAAGGGCAAGTTCGCACCTGCGCGGGAGCTTATCGATGCCGACGCGGTGGTGGCATTGGCCACCGATTTCAACCCTGGAAGCTCGCCGACGACGAATCTGCCGCTGATTATGAGCCTCGGTTGTATCTCGATGAAGATGACACCTGCTGAGGTGATGACCGCCGTTACGCTAAATGCGGCCTTTGCTATTGGGATGGGGGAGAAGGCGGGTTCCCTTACACCGGGCAAGAATGCTGATATAGTAATATGGAATGCCGAGAATCATGGACAGATACCATATTTTTATGGAGAAAGTTTGGTAGATCATGTTATCAAGAAAGGTCGAGTTGCCTGGAAAAAGAAATAAAATATTAATCTCCCTCCTAGTGCTTATTATTTTATTGGGCAGTGGTTGCTGGTATTATAGCTTTACGGAAAAACCATATCCGCATATAGAGAATACTTATATCGAGGCTTTCGAAAATGAGACCGACCGTTATGATATTGCTCCGGCGGTAACCGACGGCCTTATTATGAAACTTCAGGGAGCGGGACTTTTTAAATTAGCAGGCAGAGAGGAATCTCAATCACTCATTTCGGGAATCGTTCGAAGTTATGAGAGGGAGGCATACACATACACGGCTGGGGAGGAGCCACTCGATTATATCGTTCGAATTCGGGCTCAGGTGGAGTTTTATGATGTGAAGGCCGGCAAAAGCCTCTGGAAAACCACCCTTGAAGGATTTTCTACGTATCCTGCGGACGAATCGACGAAGAACGAGGAGACGGCTCGGGAGGAGGCCATCGGGCTATTGGTAGAGCGGATTATTGACCGTCTTCGTCAGGGATGAAAATTTTCCTTGACTTTGAAGAATCGTGGGTTTATAATAGCCCTCGACATATGCCGAAGTGGCGGAATTGGCAGACGCGCTAGGTTCAGGGTCTAGTGTTCGCAAGGACGTGGGGGTTCAAGTCCCCCCTTCGGCAAATCTTAAAAAAACAGTGGCGTAAGTCACTGTTTTTCATTATATTAGGATTTAGAAGAATTTTAGTGTTCCATTTTTGTTCCAAGGAGGAAAAAGATGAGGTTGTTCAAAAGAGGTAATTATTGGTGGCTGGACTTCGTAGAAAATGGCAAAAGGATAAAGAGAAGCACGAAAACAAAAAACAAGAATCACGCTGAGATAATCAAAAGGGAGAAAGAGAAGGAACTGTTACTAGGAAATTTTCTCCAAGACCAGATGCTAATCAGCGAACTCATTGAACAGTATGAAAACTCTGTAAAAGCAAAATATAAGCCACGCTCAGCCAGAAGATATTGTGAGGTATTGGCTCACATAAGGAAGTTCTTCAAAAAATCATCAGTTACTTATGCCAATGAAGTGACTCGCAAGGATGTTGAGAAGTATATCATAGAGAGAAAAAAGGCGGATATCTCTTCTGTTACAATAAATTTTGAATTGGGCAGAATGCAACAACTATGGGATTATGCTGTTGATATTGGTGTTGCAATGGAAAACCCAGTCAAAAAGACTCCTAAGCTTCAGGAAAAGAAACGAAAACTTCCGAGATTTCTTGATAACGAAGAAGTGTCTGTTTTCATAGAAACTCTTGGAAAGCACTTTCCCCGCGTTAAGGAGATCGCAATCTTTTTTCTATATACTGGTTTGCGTCGAGATGAGCTACGTCTGCTGAGATGGGAAGAGATAAACATATCAATGATGAAATTGAGAGTTATCGATGGTAAAGGCGAGAAATCGAGAGACATCCCTCTTCATCGCTGCGCTCTGGATGCCTTGAACGCCTATTATGATAAGTATTACAACAATAAACCTAAAGAGGGAATAATATTCCGCAACAGAATCGGTAATCCTTATAAAAGAGGAAATCTCTACGAAGCTTTTAGAAAAGCTGGTGAGATAGCTCAAATTAAGGGGATAATTGGCGTCCATACCCTTCGGCATACCTTTGGAACACATCTTGCAATGGCTGGAGTTCCGGTTCGCACTTTGCAGGAGTATATGGGACACTCGGATATAGAAACCACAATGATATACCTCCACCTCTCTGAATCTCATTGGGAATCAGAGATTAACCGATTGAACTACCCGATAGTTAGTGAGACATCCTAAATAGCCTATTCCAATTTTACGAGGTCTTATTAGGAAACTACTTCTGGAGCTACAGAGTTAAAAACCCCTTCGGGATTAAGCTTGTTCTGGTTGCCAACCGAGGCGATGTAACATAAGGATGATCGCACAACTTACTTTAAGATGGAGAGCAAACGCTGAAAAAAGACGCCAAAGCCAGAACATCTTATGCCTTCTCGTTGCGAGGGCTAGGAATGGAGGTTGGGGGCGGTGAGGGAGCATCCCTAAGGATCAAGAACCAGGGCATCAAGCCACACTTCATCTTTAGGAAGCGCCAAACCATGTTTAGGAAGCTGGAATCATGTTTAGGAGACCACGGTTCATGTTTAGGAGCCGAAAAACATCTTTAGGAAGGCACACTTCATGTTTAGGAATGTGCACTTCATGTTTAGGAAGCTATGAGCAACAACGACTTACGCGAATTTGGGGAATATAACCCATATTACACCTGGATTTTCAATAATGATGCAGGACAACCATTTTTCACCCAAATTTCTCTTGCGAATCGCCCCAATAACGCTATCTTATAACCATGAGCCATGAATTCAACATACAGGACGGCATGACCCTCGAAATCATCAACCTTTGGGATAAAGAGAAGTATGACGAGGCCAGAATCCTACTGGAAGAGGCCGCCATGGATTACCCTAATAACTCCGCAATTCTGGCTAACCTCGGCGAAATCTACTTGCTTCTCGGCAGATACGAACAGGCCATAGCTACGGAAGCAATAACTATAGAATTAGCGCCCGATGATTATCATGCGCGTTATATCAAAGGCATATCACACTCTTTCCTCGGGGAATTTGCCAGCGCTGCCGAATGTTTCAGGGAAGTCTTGCGGATTAACCCCAAATTCCCATTCACGGCAAATATATATGGCATATGCCTTTTCGAATTGGGCTTATACGAAGAAGCCCTGGAAAAATTCGAGACTGCCATGATTCAATTAAAAGAAAACGCGCAGATGATCTACAGCGTGGGATTGACATACATGAAACTCGGGAAGAACGAGATCGCCGCAGGATATTTCAAACGAATAATGGACGGCGATTTCCCAGGAGTTTACAAATACCACGCCCGAGGCTGTCTTCAGGAAATCGAGGGCGAAGACAAGTGGCCGGACTGTTGACAACTCACCCTCTCTCTTTGTCATCATCGACTTCCACTTTGTCATTCCCGACTCATTTTCATCAATCTGAACTCATAACTCACCTCGCTCTCAATTTCCCGCATTTTCCCTTGCGTCCGCCCCCCGAACATATTAGATTGTCAGCGTAATTTGAAACTTAGGAGCTTTTAAAATGACGAAAAAACTCGAACCGGCTGAAGAATACGTTTTGAAATATGGGAATGAGCAAGCTACAGGCTGGGATAATACTTGTGGTGTGCCAGCACACCAGGGCGCTATCCCCTCTGCTTCAATCGTAGCCGCGGCGGCGATGGTGGCAGCGGTGCAAAGGTTCGACAGAAGCTCCGGACGACAGATGAGGGCGGCGATCTGGATTTCGATTATCGCCCTTCTCGTATCGATAACATCGCTAATCATAGGGATATTCTAAGGAGGACCAAATGGAAGTAACACCGGAAAAGCAAAACCTCGACGAGGTATTTAGCAACAAGAAATATAACATCGACTTCTATCAGCGAGATTACAAATGGAATAATGAACCCGTAGAACGCCTTTTAGACGACATATTTTATAAATTCAACCTCGAATACAAACCGGAACTTGATCCGAGCGGGGGGACTATCCAAAACCACTACGGCTGGTACTACCTTAATACTTACGTCACAAATAATATAGATGACGACGTTTACGTCGTCGACGGCCAGCAAAGGCTAACAACCATGACGCTTATACTTATCAAGCTTCATAAAATGGCGAGAAAGAACGACCTGAAGGAGGCTAATTGGTTAGATAGCAAGATTGCCGGTTGGACGGGTTCTGAGCAGACATTTTGGATGAACCACGAGAAACATAACTGCGTATTCTCTGACCTTTACGAGGGAACTAAAGAAATAAATGATATTAGCACCGAAACGGGCATTACTGCAGAAAACATGATCAGTAATTACCTGTTGATTGAGAAGTGGATGGAAGAGAACCTGGATACCTCACACAAATTACAGACCTTTATTTACTACTTCCTCAGGCGAATTGTCATGGTGAACCTATCCGTTCAACAAACCGAAGTGCCTATGATTTTCGAGGTCATCAACGATAGGGGAGTGAAATTAAAGCCCTACGAGATTTTAAAAGGCAAACTGCTTGGCCAGATAGATAAGGATGAACTGAAAGAGTTCAGATTTAACGAACTCTGGGAGGAGAAGGTAAAAGAGGTTAATGATATCAAAGAGGACGAGATAGATACCTTTTTCACCTACTACTTAAAAGCTAAGTATTCTGACGAGAGAAAGAAAGCGAATAGGTTTGACAAAGATTACCATCGCGAGATTTTTATGCCTGACATAGATGCAAAGATGAAACTAAAGCATAAGCCAAAAAGAGTGAAGGAGTTTTTAAGAAACGAATTCTCATATTACCCTTCTCTGTATTCTAAAGTCCTCACAGCTTCAAAAAACGATGAAAGTGAGTTCGAATTCACTTTTTACAATGACCTTAACGACATGGATGGGCAGTTCCTCCTGATTCTATCCGCTTGCGATTTATGCGATAAGGAAGAAAAAGAGAAGATCCAGTTAGTTTCACGCGAAGTTGACCGGTATTTCTCGCTTCTTCAATTACAAAACGCCTATGACAGCAACTCCTTACAGGATTCCTTCTATCGAATATCCAAAGAGATAAGGAGCGGGGAAGCGGAACAGATAAGAGAAGTATTCGATAGGCATCTGCTTGAGGAGCTCTCTAAACAAAGGAATACCGAAGTTTCAGTGCCATTCTCTTATGGTTATTTCAAACAAATAGGGATGAATTTGAATAGCAGGTTCAAGAAATATTTCTTCGCGAGAATTGAAAGCTTCCTCGCGGAAAACCTCGAAGAGGGTATGCGGCAATCAATCAAGGACCTTGTGACGAAGCGAGGTCCTGTTCACGGATTCCATATAGAACACATCCTGGCAAATAACGGAGAGAATTTAAAACTATTTGGTAACGACGAGGACTTGTTTGAACAAGAGCGAAACCGACTCGGTGGCTTACTCATCCTCAAGGGAAAGGACAATCAGTCGAGTAGGAACGAAAGCTACAAGAAGAAGCTTGAGACCTATTCTGGAACCCTCCTGTGGAATGAAACCCTTCGAAAAGACTTCTACAAGTCCAATATCGATTTCAAAATCATGCGGATGAAATATAATCTCGAGTTCGAGTCATACGACAAGTTCGGGCCGGAAGAACTCGAAAAAAGACAGCGTTTGCTCTACGACATCGCGAAAATAATCTGGGAATAAGGGAGTAACCATGCCAACACTCGAATGGATAGGGAAAGACAAGGTTGTGAACCACGATAAGGAGGTGCCCTTTAGGTTGCTGAAGGAGGTGCGCGGCAAATCGCTGAACGGGGACGACACCGAGAACATGATTATACACGGCGACAACCTCGAAGCCCTCAAAGCCCTGCTCCCGCACTACGCCGGCAAGGTGAAGATGATATACATAGACCCCCCATACAACACTGGGGAAGAAAATTGGATTTATAACGACAAAGTAAACTCCCCACAAATGAAAGAATGGCTTGGGAAAATAGTAGGAAAAGAAAGTGAAGACCTTTGCCGACACGACAAATGGCTATGCATGTTGTATCCGAGATTGAAACTTTTAAGAGAGTTGTTAGATAGAGAAGGAGTCATATGCATTTCAATTGACGATAACGAAAACTACCATCTTAGGAGAATACTTGATGATATTTTTGGAGTAAACAATTTCTTGGCTTCGATAATATGGGATTTAGGAACTGGGACAAGAGCAGGACATTTCACAAGAGCGCACGAATATATAATTGTCTATGCTAAAGATAAATCGCTGTTGACAAACTTCGTTTATGAAGGGGAAGAAGATATAATCTCAGAAAGGGCAATTAAGAAAATTTCAAAGGCAAATCCAGCGAGCATTATTGAGTTTCCCGCAGGTATTGATTTTGAGGGAGAAGATAGTGAGTTTGTAGGTGTGTTCGGAGGTTCAGAAAAAGTCGAAGTCATATCAGGTAAAATGACATTTAAGAACGGCAAATTAGAAGAGCCGGTAAAGCTTATGGCCGGTTGGGCAATGAGAAATCAAATCTTATCTTGGCTATCAGGGGAAGAAACTTATGATAGTAAAGGACAAAGGGTTAAGAGGTTTTACTTTGCAAAAAACGGTAAACTGCAATACGAAAAGATCAGAGGTTTTGTTAACCCACCGTCCGTCTTAAGAAAACTGGCGAGCACAAAGGAAGGAACAAAAGAGATTGAGAACATTTTTGGTAAAGGTGTTTTCCAATTTCCAAAGCCTTCAAAATTAATTAGAGAGCTTATTAAAATTGTATCATGCAAAGGTGACATTATTCTCGACTCCTTCGCCGGTTCGGGGACGACGGCGCACGCGGTGCTCAACCTGAACAAAGAAGATGGCGGCAACCGCAAGTTTATTCTCGTCGAGATGGAGGACTACGCGGACACAATCACCGCCGAGCGCGTCCGGCGCGTTATCAAAGGCTACGGCAAGGGCAAAAACAAGGTGGAGGGCACAAGCGGCGGCTTCAAATATATGGAGCTTTCCGAAGACCCCCTCTTCGACCGCCACGGCGTAATATCCCCAAAAGCCACCTACGACGACCTCGCGAACTATATCTTCTTCACCGAAACGCACAACAGCATCGACCGCAAAAAAGATAAGCCAAAAGAGGGCTACCTCGGCGAGAAGGGCGGCGTTCACTACTTCCTCATCTTCGACGGCTTCCCCGACCTCGTTTTCAAGAACTACCTAACGGAGGAGTTTTTGCAAACCCTCGATAAGTTCGACGGCAAGAAGGTCGTCTATGCCGACGCCGTCCTCCTGGACGACGAAACCCTCCGCGAACGCGGCATCGAGTTCAAACAAATCCCATACGAGATAAAGACCTTTTAGGAGATAGCTATGTTAGAACTAAAGCAATACCAAAAAGACGTTCTGGAAGCTCTGGAGAAATACCTCGCGTTAATCCCGGAAAACAAGGGCAGTGCGAAGAGGGCCTTTATCGAGTTCACGAGTAGGACTTACAACGCTATTGACTATCTCGAAGAAATCCCGTATATGTGCGTCAAGGTTCCTACTGGCGGGGGCAAGACGCTAATAGCAACCCACGCGGCGGATATTATCTATCGGCTCTATCTTCGCCGGAAGAACAAAACAGGAATCGTGATGTGGCTAACCCCCTCCGACGCGATAAGAACCCAAACCCTTGAAAAGCTGAAGAACATAAACCACCCGTATCGAGAGGTTCTCGATATGGCCTTTAGCAATCGCGTAAAGGTCTTCGACGCCGATGAGGCTCTTCGCGCCACGAAGAACGACGTCGATAATTACCTGTGCATCTTCGTTGCGACGCTCCAGTCGTTCCGTAGGGAAGATAAGGAAAGCCTTCGCAACTATCGCGCGAACGGCTATCTGATAACCCACTTCGACGGCGTTCCCGCCGATATGCTCCCGATGCTCGAAAAATACCCCGACACGAACAAACCAATAGAATCGCTGTCGAATGTAATCAAAATGCAAAATCCGCTCGTCGTTGTCGATGAGGGTCATAACGTCCACAGCGAATTGTCATACGACATGCTCCGCGAACTCAACCCGTCGTTTATCATCGAATACACTGCGACGCCGCTCGAAAGCAGTAATGTTTTAATATCTATCGGTGCTAACCGCCTAAAAGAAGAGGATATGGTGAAGATACCGGTGATAGTCCACCCGTTCCTCTCGCAATGGGAAATGGCCTTGAGCAACGCGATAGACAAGCGAAACGAGCTTGAAGCGTTGGCGAAAAAGGAAGGCGAATATCTTAGGCCGATTATGCTTCTGCAGGCGCAACCAAAGCGCAAGCAAGGGGACACTATCACTGTCGATGCAGTTAAAAAGTTTCTTATTCAGACAAAACGGATACCGGCGGAGCAAGTCGCCGTGAAAGCCTACGATATGAACGATATAGGCGGCGTCGATTTGTTTTCAGAGAAGTGTCCCGTTCGCTATATCATCACGATAAGTTCGCTTGCGGAAGGGTGGGATTGCAGTTTCGCTTACGTTCTGGCCTCGGTCGCGCATAAACGCTCGACGCTGGACGTTGCGCAAATCTTGGGGCGTATTCTCCGCCAACCGAACGCGAAGCGGTTCGAGAACGATGCCCTTAACAAGTCCTATGTCTATACCTCTTCGGAGGACACGGAAAAGACACTTGGCTCAGTAGTCGATGCAATGCGCGGTTATGGTTACGAAGAGGGATTCGTCCGAACGGGCGGCGAAAGCGGTAAAAGCCAACCGCCCGACGAAACGGAGTTCTCGAAAGTTATTGAAGACGAAATCGAGGTTCCGCTTTTCTCAATTGAGAAGAACGGCGCGATGGTTCAGCTCCGCTATCGAGAGGACCTTTGCCCCGGCTTCGACCTGTCCGGCGAAAATTACAAAATCGAGCTAAAAGACATCGAAGATATGCTGAACAAGGTCTATGAGATAGACATCGAAGAAACCAAAACAAAAAGAGAATCGCAATGGGTTGTCGGCATAAAAAGGTTAGAAGATGAAAAGGGGAAAATCGAAATAGACCTCATAGATGACCCAAAGACAGAACTCATAGTCGATATAACAGATAATATCCAATTCCGAAACATGCCACGGGGCGATATCTCGCGTTATGTTCTGGCTGTCGTTAATCTCCTTCTCGAAAAGGAAGATGTAACACTGGAGAAGCTGATCTTCCACAAATACGCCCTTGCACTGGTGATCAAAGGCAAAATTCAGGATATGCTCGATAGATACACAAAGGCGAAATTCGAGGAGTTCAAGAAATCGAACAAACTCAAGGCGTCGGTCAACTTCGATTTTCCCGATGTCGTGAATATGTTCCTTCTCGACGATGGAGATTATAAGAAACACTATTACACTCGCGCGCATTTTATGAACAACGAGGAGCGCGTTCTCGCCGAGGAGTTCGAGCGTCACGATTCCGTTGCATGGTGGCTTCGCAATATCGAGAGAAAGGGCTTTTTCCTTCAGGGCTATTATCAAGGGCGCTTTTATCCAGATTTCATCGCGAAGACGAAAAAGGGAAACTACTTTGTCGTTGAATATAAAGGCGAACATCTCGAAACCGCCGAAGACGCACAGCGCAAAAAGGAAATCGGCGAGATTTGGCAATCGCTAACGCCGGATAATTATTTCTTCCGCATGGTCACCGGCCAAACAGAAATCGACGAACTGATGGAAGTGATCGGGAAGAATTAATCTCCCTTCGGCTCAGAAAAAAAGTTTGGGGAAAATGAAAAAAGGGGTTGACGGGGGAGAGTGGAGAGTTGTTTCGGTGCGGTTGGCGTCGTTCGTTGTTTTGAAAACATTTGGGTGTAGGGGCGGTGTCTTAGACCCGCCCGTGCGCATGGCAACCGGGAAACGGGACGGTCTTCCGTGGGATTTCCCTTCGGTCAACAAGACCGTCCCCTACGGGTTCAACGGCGTTGTCTTGCGGTCGGGAGACCACAAGGGTCTCCCCTACGGAATCCTGGATTCCCGATTGAATCGGGAATGACAGAAAAAAAATCGGCGAAGATGAAAAAATGACTTGACAGGGGGGAGGGGGGAGAGTATTTTGTTTGTGTCGTTCTTTGAAAACATTTGAAATCAAGCTCGACCTCATGAAAAGACCGAAATTCGACTAATCATCCTCTAATCCCCTATTGACAATGTTTGCAGTTTTCTTTTTCCCGTAATACCTTTTGTTTTCAGCGTTTCAACCTTCTTTTCCTATAGCAGAACGGTTTTTTTATGTCAAAGAATACTTTTTTCCTATGGCAAAAAGCTTTTTTTCTGTAAAAGAAAGTTTTTTTCCTATGGCAAGATGTGTTTTTTTTGTAAAAGAAAGTTTTTTTTCTATAGCAAGAAGTAATTTTTATGTATAACAAACTTTTTTTTCAATGGAGGTTTATGGGCAATATCCGTGAATAGTTGTCGAAAAAGTCGGCAACTTGTATCATTAACTACATATTCCCAGAATATGGGAAAGGAGAAAAAATGAAAACTCGTGATTATCGTAATCTATCCGAAGACGATTTCATGCGTTGGAATGCAGACGACGTGGTTCCATGGCTGAACGAGTAACATGGAGAACCTGGTCATGCGCCTATGGATATGGAATACGAACCTCTTGCCGAGGCTTTTGCCTTTGCACTTCAGGATTACAAGACAAAAAAACAGATTTCGGAGCAACGCACCATCGACACCGATGATCCTTCGAAGCAGTTGAAGGGTATTCTTTTGGGAGTCCGCCGTATGCTTCCGCAGTTGTTTGGCGGGGAAGAGGGAGTTCTTGCGGAGTTCGGTCTTGCTTCTCCACTTTCCAAGGACGAAGATCTCATGTTAATTGCGGCGCGTCAGTGCCGGGATTATTGGGATAGTCTTTGCGCTCCGGATCCGCCTCCGGAGTATGAGCCTATCGCGTTTTTAATGGATACGGTGGCGGGAGCTGTAACGGAGCTCGAGGATGCTCGTCTCGCGGCGGGCGCGGCTTCGCATGCCAAGGATGTTGCACAGAACACCAAGGACATTGCATATCGGGCGGCTATCGATAAGATATCAGAGATATTCAATTGGTATCGCGGTTTGTATGTGGAACCTGAGGATGAGCGTTGGCAAGCGACGCCATTTGGTGCGACATATGGACTACCAGGAGAACCGGGAGAACCGGAGGAGCCTGAGGAGCCTGAGGAATTTTATGGTATGGCGACTTTTATCGCTCCGGGGACGTGGGATTTGTGGTGTTCGAGGCCGTCGGGTGTTCATAATGCACGGCTTCAGCTTCAGATATTGCCTGATGGTCCTATCGAGACGGTAACGGAGTTAATGTTAATCGAGGAGGATGTGTTTTTGCCTCACCGGCTTTTCGATATGGCTCCGGGGGATTATTGTGCATATTTCACGCCTTTGGATGAGGCGGGGACGCCTGCCGGCGACAAGGTTCAGGTGGAGTTTACGGTGGAAGCGTATTAGGAGAATTTCAAAGCTCAAATGTCAAATTACAAATGAATTTCAAATGACTCAATTTCAAATGACAAATGAATACAGGAGGAAATTTCAAAGCTCAAATGTCAAATATCAAATGAATTTCAAATGAGTTAATGACAAATGACTAATTGGATTGGCGAGGCATTTGACATTTAAACATTTGGCATTTGGGCTTTATTTGACATTTGTTATTTGGATTTTGTAATTCACCGGAGGTTCCTATGCAATATGATCTGGAGGAAAGAACAGCGGTTTTCGGGGAGAGTATAATCAGTCTTTCTAAAAGTATCAAAAGAGATACTATCAATAGGCCGATTATTTCTCAACTCATTCGTTCAGCAACGAGCGTCGGTGCTAATTATATGGAAGCCGATGGTGCCGAATCCAAACGGGATTTCAAACACAAAATAGCTATCTGCAAAAAAGAAGCTAAAGAAACCCGTCATTGGCTAAGAATGCTGTCCGTAGCAGTTCCGGAGATTGCAGATAAATGCAGAGATTATTGGAAAGAAGCCAATGAATTAACATTGATCTTTTCAAAGATATATAACTCATGTGGGAAATGACGAAGCTCAAATGTCAAATATCAAATGAATTTCAAAGCTCAAATGTCAAATATCAAATGAATTTCAAAGCTCAAATGTCAAATATCAAATGAATTTCAAATGACTCAATTTCAAATGACAAATGAAAGCTTCTGGCGGCGAGGCATTGGACATTTAAACATTTGGCATTTGGACTTTATTTGACATTTGGATTTTGTAATTTGTAATTCACCGGAGGTTATTATGGATATTAGAATTGAGAATCAGCAGGTTGTTATCGAGCTAGCGGATTTGGAGTTCGAGGCTTTCGAGGGGATGTTTAATAATTTGTATAGTATGCACAGTGTGTTTATTCATGGGAAGGATTGGCCTGAGTGGTCGAGATATAAGGGGAGTTATAGTCGTTCGATTTTGCCTATGCATTTGTGCAGATGTATCGGGGAGGCTTGCGCGGTTGCTCAGGCGGGGCCTTTGGATTTGCTTTCGCTTTATCCATTTTGGAAATATGGATTTTGTTTTGGCGATGGTATGGATGTTAGGATAAATTTTTCGGAGATAGATCCGCATAAGAAATCGAATCTTGCGGATGAATTCGGGATGGGATTTTGTGCGTGGGCTATGGAGGAGATTTTTGGATGCGACAGCTGGTGCGATACGGCGGATGCTTTGGATGCGGGGACGGTGGAGGCTTTGGGTTTGTCGCGTCCGGATTTTGTATGCACGTTCAAGGATGGCAGTCTTGGGTTTTTCGAGGCGAAGGGGACTACGGTTGGTCGGACGCAGGCGAATTCGCAGGCGGCGAAAGGGAAGTATCAGACATCGCAGATAGAGCCTATTGATGGTATTGTGAGGGTGCGGTGCGCGACGGCTGTCAGTATCGAGAAGGATGAGTCTTCGGTTATGACTCGGCTTTTGGTTCAGGATCCGCCGTCGGATGGAAATGCTATCTTGGTGGATATAACACCGGAGAGGATACGTCGGGCGGCGAGGGCGAGGGGATATCGTGAGAAGTTATTCGGAGATATCACGACGCTGTTTGAAGGCAGGCATAAGAAATTATCCTTGAAACGCACGCCATTTGACGAAAGCAAGGGACATGGGTGGTTAGAAGTTTTGGATTGAGTTTTTGCGATAGGGTTGAAAGAATAAATAATTATACGGTTGTTTTTGCCAAAAATTAGTCTTTAAAAAAAATCCGGAATAAAATCTCTCCTCGTTTGTATATCCAACTTGAGGAAAATGCTTCTTTGATTGGGAGAAGCAGAAAAAGTTGAAAAAAAGTTGTTTTGCGGGACCTTCGCTGTCCCGGAAGGATGTAGAATGGAAAGAAAAAAAGGAGAGAAGATGGTGATTAGAGAGTTGGGAGTGGTTGGATATGATGATTACGATGCGCCTTTGATGGCGGCTTTGGTAACGGGGGATCCGGTGATACTCGTTGGTCAGCATGGTTCGGCGAAGACACTGCTTTGCAGGAGATTGGCGAAGGCGATGGGGCTGAAGTTCCATGCCTACGATGCTTCAAAGGCTCTGTTTGACGATGTTATAGGTTTTCCGAACCCATCGAGTCTATCCGTGGGGAAGCTGGAATATGTGGGCGACGGCATGACGATATGGGATAAGGAGTTCGTGCTGGTGGACGAAATATCACGTGCTGACCCGACGATGCAGAACAAGTGGCTGGAGGTTATTCGGGCGAGGTCGATAATGGGAAGGAAGGTGGATTGCCTTAAATATGTTTTTGCGGCTATGAACCCTACTGATTATATCGGGGCTATGCCTTTGGATATGGCTTTGGCAAGCAGGTTTGCGTGGGTAATCGAGACACCGAAGATAGGCGAGATGAGCGATAAGGATATTCGGGCGGTGATAAATACCATAGGAGAGGATGACGCTCCAATGCTTGAGCACGATGAGCTTGGAAAGACTGCTGTTTCAATCCACATGCAGATAGAGCATATACGAGCTAAGCTGATTAACGCTCTTAGGAAGGAACTGCCAATCGTGCAGAAGGTGGATACTCTGCTCCATGTGATAGCTACAATAGCCCACAAACGGAACATCGAGATAGCCGATGGACGTCGTCTGTCTATGATAAGGAGGAACCTTGTGGCCTGCCTGCTGGCTGATAGAGTAACGCCAGGCTGTGAGGATATGAGCATGATCACAAGGAAACTCCAGAAGTATCTTCCGATGCTGTTCCCGGGCAAACTTCTCGATGAGGATAAGCTGGAACAGAAGATGGAAACGATCATCGCGGAAGCTATTCATGCGGTGATAAATTCGGAGGGACAGAGCTTTCTGAACGATTTCGAGTTGGGATTGCCTGCAGTGAAGGCTTTTCTGGAAAGCAAGTTCGATCCCTTCGCCCTTGAGTTGGCTGTAGAGGCTATGGAGAGAGAGGTTTCAAGCAGAAGTTTATCAGAGGAAGAGATAATCGACCTGCAGGGAACCGCGAAGCTGTTGATTCAGAAGTTAAATGAAGAAGGGGTAACCATCGAGAGAGAGCTCTGGAAGAGAATCTGGTCGGTCTATATGGTGCTGACCAATGAAACAGGTGTAACGGGCATTACAATGAAAGCAAACGCAATCCCAGAAAGGCTATGGAGGGAATGCAACGCGGTGGTGAGAGATCCTAAGTTTAAAGGGAATATCTCAAAACCGGTGAATGAGATGAGGAAGGTGAAATAATTATGAGAGCGGAAGTAATGGAATGGAGACAGGTATTCGGAGATGTAGTCGTAGGGAGAGCGCAGGAGCGGGTAGTCCATCTTGTTCAGCTTCTGGGGGAGCTCCGTGAACACAAGATGGTCCTCTGGAAACAGGTGGAGAGTAAACCGACTGCGGGGATAATCGAGCTTCGAGATGACAGCAGATTGCGGAAGTTCTTCCCTAAAAAGTTCAAAGGGATAGTCCTACGCGGTGTGCAGGGAAGAGGCGATAAGAGCAACGATTACGCCTTCATAGCAAGCAACTTCAAGCGAATAGGAAAATCCCGAATATTGCGGGATATCCTCTCGATAGATAAGCTGGATGAGAGGATCACGGCGATATACGACCAGCAACCGCGAATGGAAATCGACCTCAGGGTAGCATGTCTTCATGGGAGGAAGGAAATCGAAGTGGAAGACATGATGAACTATCTCATCTTCCGGAATGAGGATTTTGGAGTGAACAGAAGGCTGATAATTGGCGGAGGTTACTACGATGGAAGGGAAAGACCCGGTAAGGGCATGGCTTTCTTTGAGAATGGGAGGCTATTGACTGATACTCCGGCATGGTTCGAAGATGTCCTTATGAGATTCAGCAGGATATCGGATGACATTTTCAGAAATGGGATGCCTCAGAGTTATCTCATAGAGAAGCTGGACTACAAGGGCGCTTTGTTGTGGAGGCCAGATATGATCGTTCGATATATCGTGAAGACCAGTCCCAAAGCCAAGTTTCACGTAAACGTCCCTTCGGAGTTGAGTAGATATTGTGTTCTGCCCGACTACTGTGCTGTGGAATACGGGGAGGATATCGAAATTATCGATGACGCGTCTATCGGCAACACTCTTTTCCTGAACATGCCACGACATGAGTTCTATCACGGTGATAGTGAATTCGTGATGCTGGCGGAACTGAAGGAGTAGAACGTGAATAGCCTGAGAATAGAAATCTGGAATCACTTCGAATCGGTGTTGGCCGGGGAGGACTTGAATTTCAAGCTCGATGAAATCAGGTATTGGCGGAAACTTCTGGGCAATATTGATATTCGACTATCTGAGGAATGTCCCTCGGCAAGGATTTCCCGGAACGGGGAGGTGATATCTCTGGAGATAGGGAAGGAGTTCTCCAAAAAGCTGATCACACCGCAGGATTGGATATGGATTATCGGGCATGAACTGAGTCATTTCACGTTGGGTCATCTCAATAAGATACGCATAAGCAAACCGCTTACGAAGAATGTCTGGAATTATATCTTCGACGTGGCTATCGAGATGAGGATGTTCCGCGAATTACCCTTTGGAGCACCTTTCGAAGTCGATCTGCGCTTGAAACCCCTTCTGGTAAATGCTCAAGGCAAGCAGGCAGCTGTAGGAGCTTTTCTGATAAATCCTTACGTCTGGGATTTAGCGGAAGTCAGCTTCGAGAGATTCATCAAAGAGAGGATCTCCGATTCCGGACTTCGTAAACGAGCTATCAAGTTCTACAATTCGCTCTACGATAGGGAACCCAAGCCTCCTATGGATTTCGATTATATGGTCGAGGAGCTTCTATTCTGGTTGGAGGGTGTTGTTCCAATCTGGATGCCTGTGATTGTCGAAAGCTCGCTGGAGGGAGTCCCCGACTGGGTCAAGAAAACAGGCAGAGGAAGGCGGGGAGGGAGAGGGATAGTTCAAATCAATGAGAAGATCGAGTTCACTGAATACACGATACCTCAAATAGCCAGGGAGATAGCTTCCATGGTAAATTTCGATCCCGAGAATCGCGTTAAGAGAGAATCCCGAGTTCACGCGATGACGGTTATGCCAATTCTGGGAAGGAGGAGTGCGGCATTGCTTGGCGCTGGAATATATCCCGTGTTCTTCAAATCGAAGGTGACGAGGGCGATTCCGTTCTGTTTCCGACCGCAGGTCTATCTGGATCTGTCCGGTTCGATGAGAGCCCACCTTTCTCAGATGTATGGCCTTATCAGCAAATTGACGGATGTGATTGGCGATCCAATCTGGTCATTTGCTGGCGATGTCGTTCCGATGACGATAAAGCAACTCAATAATGGCGATGTTCCCATCACTGGAGGAACTTCGATGGGAAGCGTACTCAAACATGCATCAGGTAAGAAGTTTCGTAAGATAATCGTCCTCGGCGATGGTCAATTCTCTGAAAGTCCCCAGGATATAGCCGATATGGCTGACGAAAAGAAAATCGAAATATCGCTGGTTCTCTTCAAACGCTCTATTAGCAGGAATTGTCAATGGCTAGTCGAGGAAGCCAAAAGGACTTATGCAAAAAAGGTCTGGACAGTCGCCTGATGGCATATTATACTGGAAATAGAGTTGTTCCAGATGAAAGCGAGAGTGTTATGCCGGAGTCAAATCGCGGAATACAGCTTGAGAGGCTAATCTCACTGATTAGGGAGATTGCGGTGCACAGGAACGGGATTTCTGCGGGGGAGTTAGCCGAGATTCTCGATGTCAGCAAAAAGACCATCCAGAGGTATCTCAACGCGATCACGCTTGAACTACCTCTAACATTCGAGAAGAGGGGGAAGGAGTATTTCTACTTCTTCTCTTACAAACTGGACTTGCCCGCAGATTACCTGAATCTGGACGAGATATTGGCGATACTAGCGCTCGCAGAGAGTTCACCCCATTGGCAGGGAACCGCGCTCCATAAATCTCTGGCAAGTGGTATTTCTAAACTGAAGCAGTTGATATCCCCGGCAGAAATGGAATTTGTGAGGAACAAAGTATTGCCCTTCATGGTTCAGAAAAGGGGCTATGTCAAATATGGCAAAGATTGGCTCGAAATTTTCACGAATGCTATCGATGACAGAAAACGGCTGGAGGTAATCTACCGTGGCATAGGCAACGGGAGAACGAAAAAGTGGAGTGCTGATCCGCTGAAACTTATCGAGCATGACCAGGCGTTCTATGCGGTGGTCGGTGTCCCAAGATACCGGACAGTGCGTATTTTGGCGTTGTCCAGAGTCCTGCAGGCGGAAACAACCGATGTGGATATCAAACCGGCAGAGTACGTCTTCGATGAGGATTCGCTGAAGACGGATTGTTTCGGCATCTGGATAGGCGAACCTCAGAAGATAAAAGTGGAATTCACGGATTGGGCGGCAGGATACGTCTCAGAAAGATTCTGGCATCCAACCCAGAAGATAACGGAAGGGCAGGACGATACGATTACAATCGAGTTCGAAAGCGGAAGCATCCCGGAAATATCCAGATGGGTGCTCTCCTTCGGCTCAAAAGCAAAAGCCCTCGCCCCAAAACAACTGAAATCAATGGTTCAAAAAGAACTAAGGGATGCGCTAAAAGACTATAAAGACAAGGAATCGAAATGAAAGAAGCCATATTCAAGATGTTGCCTGAAGAATCCACAAACGAGGATGTGCTCTCAGGATGGCAGATCAAAGTGGAATTATCTCAGGAAGAGTGGAAATATATCCTCAAGCATATCGATTTACTTGAAGACCATGAGGATCAACTGAGATATGAACACCAGGATATGAAAACATGGGAAGAGGGCGGGAAGAAGGGGATAAAGATATCGTCTTTTGTTAGAGGTTTTGTGGATGAACTCGACCATCCGATGAGTGCAGAGGATTTTGAGAAAACATCCAAGCTTTCTGCTTTATGGGACAGACTCGAATTAAGAGGAAGAGAGTTGAAAATAGCTCGAGCAGCGGCAAGGGAGCTTTCCGGAGATTTGACCGAAAAAGCGGAATGCATCCATACGCTGACCGAGAAGATCAAAGAACTCGAGGAGGAGATTGAAAAATTGAAAAGAACGGAGCAGAATAGTAACATGAATTTACCTGAAGTCGAAGATCGGCAGGAACCAGATGAATAGGATAGAGGTGTGCACAATATCAAGGGATCTATTTAAGGAGAAGGTATCTTGAAACTAAAAATTCACCGCGGAACACATGAAATAGGAGGATCCTGTGTTGAAGTCAGCGCAGGGACTAGCAGAATTGTCGTCGATATAGGCATGCCACTGGTCGATAAAGACGGCTCAGAATTCGAAATGGGCGATTACTCAGGCAAAACCGGTACCAAATTGGTCGAGTTAGGAGTTCTCCCAGACGTAAAAGGCCTTTATAGATGGGACGACACTGAACCTGTCTTAGATGCAGTCCTTATTTCCCATTCGCATCAAGACCATTATGGCTTTTACAATTACGTCAAGGATTACATTCCTTGCTATATAGGAGACGCAGCCAGGAGGATAATAGAAGTAGGAAGCATATTCCTTCCCAATAAATACTCTTTTACGAATCCCAGAAATCTTGTAAGCGGCAAATCATTTGAAATAGGTGATTTCAAAATAACGCCATATCTCATGGATCATTCTGCTTTTGATGCCTATGCATTCTCTATCGAAGCGGAGAATAAAAAAGTAATTTACTCCGGGGATTTCAGAAAGCATGGGAGGAAGACTAATGCCTATGAATACTTTCTGAAAAACGCACCAAAGGGATCAGATGCATTAATTTTGGAAGGAACTCAGGTATCCAAAACTGGAGTTTCTGCCCGAACAGAAAAAGAACTTGAAGAGGATATCGCTGATATTTCCAGAATAACAGAAGGTATTGTTCTCTTCTGGTGTTCGGGGCAGAACATCGATAGACTTGTGAGTTTTTACAGAGGAGCTTTAAAAACAGGTCGAGAATTCCTGGTTGATGTCTATACTGCGAATATAATGAAAGCTACAGGCAGAGATACGATCCCAAATCCCAAATACAAGGGTTTCAGAACTTACTGGCCGTATATTTACAGAAATCTAACCCAGCCAATGGTGGAAAAATACCTATATCCCTTCGTAAAATGTAAAATGAACGCCGAGGAGTTATCCCAAAATGCTGGTAAGACGATGATGTTAGTTAGGCCAAGTAGTATGAAGTTTATTAAGAAGGCAAATCTGAACAACGGAGTTTGTTTATATTCGATGTGGGAAGGATACCTGCAGAAGAACGGGAATAAGGGCTTTTTAGAATTTCTTGCAGAGCACAATTTCGAATTGAAGCATGTTCATACGAGTGGCCATGCAGATTTTGAAACATTGAAAGAAACGGTAGAAGGATTGAATCCTGAAAAGATAATCCCAATCCACACATTTGAACCGGAAGCTTTTGGTTTTTGGGATACAAAAGTCTTGAGATTAGATGATGGAGAACAACATGAAGTCTGACATCGGTAAGTCCAATGAAGCATTTACGAAAACTCGAAAAAGAAAGACGAGTTTCTAATCACAACAAATAAACAAGGAGCGAAAAATGGCAGATCTTAAATCCAAAAAACTCGAAGTATCCAAGGAAGCCAAAGAAGATGTGAAATGCACTATGGAATGTTATAGCGAGAGGGGTATACTTTCCTGGTTTTTTTTCAGGCATCTGGTGAAACTGGAAAATTTCCAAGCCCTTCTGGAAAAAGTATTTCCTGAAGAAAAGCTTGAAGTAATAAAGGATATAAGAGAATACGCGGTTTTCAGCGAGTTCGTATTAGGTTCGGTTGGCTTCGGAAATCCAGATGGCGCTTTATATTTCGATACTGGAGAGAAAGATAATAAAGGAAAGTATTTCATTTTTTTTGAAGGTAAGTTGAATGAATCTTATAGTGATTCTTGTACAAATAAACCTGATAAGTATAATTCATCAATTAAAGGTCAGATAGAATTAAAATGGAGGTTTATCGAAGCACTTAGTGAAGTTAATTATGGAGTTGATCGAATACAAGAAACTAAGAATACGAAAGAAGCATATGGAGTAGGTGGCGAAAATCCGGTTGTGGATATTTTCTATGAGAAACGTCAAGGAAAAGACTACGAATATATATTTAGGCATGTGTTATTAAAGGATGGAGTTAAAAAGCTATATGAATCTTACTTGAAATATGTGCACTCAGATAATTTCTATGTTCTCATATCAACTAAAGAGAATACTAATCCGTTTACTTCGAGCAATATTGAATGGCCATGGTTTCCAGACATAAGAGACGAATTAGAAGTCGAAGGTGGGAAAAAAATATGCCCATCGGCAGATAGAAAAAACCACCTTCTCTGGCTTCCGGCGGAATACATTACTGGAAAACTGGAATAGCTAAGAGGAGGAATAAATGCCCTTGTATAATAAAATCAAATCCCAAAAAAAGAAAATTATCTTCACCGAATACACAGTAGAAGACACTGTGATAGCAGGTTTCTTCTATCAATTCAAAGACGATCCGGAACTCCTGGAAGCCAAAATCCATCAAGCGCTCAGGTTGGGTGTTCTCGCGCTGGAAGATAACCGACTGCAGACAATCCTGAAGCAGATCGAAAAAGAACTGCCGGTGCAACTCAAAGGTCTGCAGGAAATGATATCGATTGTCCGAGATGAAGCCCCAGTCGCGAGAGGTGCCAGATTTGAGGCCGACACATTGATGTCTCTGCTGAATAAACTCTCCAAACACTTTGATGATTACGTCGAATCGCTAGGGGGCAAAACCGGCCTACTTCAGGGGTCAAAAGTCGGTGATTTGGTCGTAACAGTCAATCCGAAGGATACTTCGGGTGTTACGAGGAAGATCGTCTTCGAGGCCAAAACCAAGAATATGTCCGTTCCGAGTATGCTCGAAGAATTGGAATCCGCGAGACTCAATCGGGAGGCTTCTTTCGCTGTGATCGTGTTCGACGAGGAACACGTCCCCAACGAAGTCGGGATGTTCCGGCATTATCCGGGACATGGAATAGCCTGTGCGATTAACTCGGAGACAATGGATTACCTTCCGCTGGAAGTCGCTTATAAGCTGGCCAGATATCACTGCATAGGCAATATTAAGTCAGGCGAGGTTAGAGTTGATGCTCGGAAAATATCCGATATTTTCAAACGAATCGAATCCGAAATGAAGACAATCAGCGATGTCAAAAGCAAATTGACCAGTTCTAAAAATGCAATAGACGGAGCATCTGACCTGCTTTCACAATTCCAGAGTAGAATCAAAGCCACGTTGGATGAGATTGAACTATGCCTACGAGAGGATGAAAGTGATTGAGGTTAACATCAAACAACAATATAACTATATAAAGAGTTGGATATTTGTAAACGAATCGAGTTGAAAATGAAAAATGCAATTCCTTTATTCTGTCTTCTTGCAATTACACTGGCTTTTCTGGCCTGTTCAGAAGACTCGACCGGACCGGATGACAACACACCCGATTTCATATACAGCGAAAATCTTGTTTTGCCCGAGGATAACAGCACATTTACGGGCGTTACAATCGCGGGTGACACGCTGGTTTTTGTATTCGCTGATACGCCGGACTCATTGGATTTTGCAGTCGGGAAGATTCTTGCCGGAAGCACGGGATGCGGCTATCTGCGTCGCATTATCGAAGAGCCTTTGATTGCAGGGAATAACGTGACCGTTGTAACCGAACAGGCAACAATCGCGGACGTGGTTATCCAAGGCAGGACTGAGGGCAGTGAGGCTTTGGAGATTATGAGTTCGGCGCTGGGAAAGCTCGATTATGAGCGTGAGGTGGAGATCGATGGCGAAATCTATACGATGAAAGTCCGCTCGGGAATACCCTCGCTGAAGCGCGTCGGGGCGACCTCGGATATAGATTTCACCGATATCGAGATTACCTTCGAGATTTGCGAATACAACGCATTGACGATAAGCATTGATTCGCTGATCTTCACCATCGACGGTGACCTCGACTGGAAATTCGCGCTCCATGACAGCCTTGTCGATACGGTCTATTTCGCTATCGAACAGGATTACGGTGTTCGGTTCGCAGGAGTCAATTTTGAGATGGCGCAGACCATTCCTCTCGGCTCGCAGGAAATCGAGCTTACGGAGATCCCTTTCGCGCCTATTGTTTTTGCGATAGGCATTCTTCCGGTTGTTATAATGCCCAGTTTGGAGCTTTCGTTCGAGGCTTCTGCGGCATTGACCATATCCTGCGAAACAGAGGTCGGTAGCGAGGCTGAGATAAACGCTGGATTCACTTTGGGTGGACAATACATCGGCGGCTATTGGAATCTGATTTGGGAAAAATCTCTCAGCGGGAGCGGGTCTGTCGAGACAGACGCCACGAGGCGGATAACCGGTGAGCTTACCGAGGGGCTGGAGACGACGTTTGAATTTCTGTTTTACGGTGTCAGCGGTCCGGGGCTTTATTTAACACCTTATCTTTATCAGGAGGTAGGATTCCCGCCTCTTTCGATGGGCGTAGGCGCGGGAATCAACGGCGGTTTAAGCTACACATTCAGCATTTTATCGATAGACATTTTTGGGTATTCGTATTCGCTCGTGGATTATCGCTATCCGTTCCTCGAGTGGGAACAGGATATCCCGTATCCACCTGAGCTTGAGTATCCGCCATCTGGAACGACATTCGTGGATACGGACTTTTATCTCGAATGGGACGATGTCGTTGTCGCGGACGGTTACACTGTGCAGATCGCCGATGACAGCTTGTTCTCTTCACCGGAGGTCGATGAGGATAGCGATTCGTCGTCGTTTGACATTTCGCTCACACTTCCCGACGGCATTTATTTTTGGCGAGTGAATGCCACAGGAAACGGATCGATAAGCGATTGGTCGGAAGTTCGTGTTTTTGGTGTCGGCGATGTCAATCCACCTGCACCTGAACTCACCGCTCCGGACAGCGGGGAATCATTATCAGGGTTGCTTCCGGAGCTCGAATGGGAATCCGTTGCCGCAGCGGGCAATTATCAGGTACAAATATCAAAATTCGATAATTTTCATGCGACAGTTTACGACACAATTGTGGAAGATGAATCCTTTTCTCCTGAATTCCTTGAGACGGAGATATATTTTTGGCGCGTCAGGGGAATCAGTCCGGAGGGCATTTGGGGCGATTGGTCGGAAGTATGGTCATTCAGCACGTTTTTCATCCATATAGGCGAAACCGGTCGATGCGAGCTTTCCGGGCAACCGAAGAAAATGGCTATCGAGGGAAATCTCGCATTCGTTATAAGTCAGAGTGCGTTGGACGTCGTCGATTTCTCGAATCCGGCTTCACCGCATGTAATCGAAACCTGGGACGCGACGAGCTATTGCAACGATGTCGTTAAAGACGGCGATTACTTATATATTACTGGTAGCACCGATGAGGGCTTGATCATCATGGATGCTTCTTCGCCGACTTCTCTCGTGATAGATACGACTTTCGATATCGCCCACTCAACACAGCTCGATCTAGGATATCCATATGCCTATGTGCATACCAGCACTGGCCTGAAGATAATCGACATAAGCGATCCACATAACCCGGCTTTGGTTGGGGAAGGAGAAAACCTCGATAATGGCGAGCAGGATGTTGTAGCCGACGGCGATATCGTTCTTTGCGGTTACGATTCCTACTTTTCCGGTTTTCTCGGATTACACTTCCTGGATGTAAGCGATCCGACTGAACCCGTGTTTATTGGCGAGACTGGGAAGTCCGCGAGGAATATCGCGATAAACGGCGATTTGGCTTATGTCGCATACGCGCTAACGAGCGATCAATTTGCGATATACGATATCTCCGATCCGGCTTCGCTTCATGGGATGTATGATGGTCTCATTTCAGAATACACTTGCACATCGGAGCTTCGATGCATTTGTTACAGCGATTCACGTGTCATAACCGGGCAGGACGATCCGTATATTATCGAGATAATCGATGTTTCCGACCCGGAGGAACCATATCGGTTGGCCTATTACAGCGGAGATTATTTCGATGGGGTCTGCTGTGTGAGTGTTTCCGGCGACTATATTCTCACCGGCACAATCGGTAGCGATTTCGTGATTTACGAGATGGATTGAAGGTAATTCGAACAGTTAAGTAGTAGAATAATTCGTTATTCTCTAGGAGAAAAGATAAGGAAGGATAGGTATGATAACAAAGGATCGTTACAGAGGCTGTCTTCTCGGCTTGGCCTGCGGAGACGCTGTCGGGACTGCAGTTGAATTTCACCCCAGAGGATCATTTCCCCCAATTACCGATATGATCGGGGGAGGACCATTCCATCTCAAACCCGGGGAATGGACTGACGACACCTCTCTGGCGCTATGTCTTGGAGAAAGCCTTCTAGAGAGTAACGGATTCGATCCCAAAGACCAGATGGAGCGCTATATTCGTTGGCGCGATGATGGCTACATGAGTAGTAACGGGGAGGTCTTCGACATAGGCAACACGACGGCTACGGCATTAGTCCGTTTCGAAGCCAGCGGTGAGCCGTTCAGCGGTTCGACTCATGACCGGAGTGCTGGAAATGGCTCTATAATGAGGTTAGCTCCGGTTCCGATGTTTTTCTCGCCAGATATAGATGCCGTCGTTCATTATTCTGGTGAGAGTTCCAGAACGACCCACGGTGCTAGAGAATGTGTTGATTCCTGCCGCTTGTTCGGCAAACAGATAGCGATGGCGCTTCAGGGAGCAGGCAAGGAGGATATTCTATTGAACTCGTGTGATAAAGTTCTTTCCCCGGATTCCCTATCTTCCTCAATATTAGAGATTGCAACTGGAACTTATCGTGACAAATCAGAGGACAAGATTCGAGGTAGTGGTTATGTCGTCCACAGTCTGGAAGCGGCTCTCTGGTGCTTCTTTAAGACGGATAACTTCAGGGACGCCATTCTTAAAGCAGTCAATCTCGGAGATGACGCAGACACCACAGCTGCAGTATGCGGTCAAATTGCAGGAGCATTCTACGGCGTGGAGGATATTCCGGATTTATGGATTGCCAGATTGGCAAAGCGGGAGATGATTGAGGAGATGGCGATAAAGCTGTTTGGGAGGGGAATTTGACAATCATGAAAAAAAATTATTTTTTTCTTGTTTCTTTCAGTTTTACGAGTTATCTTCGAAATAGAAAAACTAAGTCGTTGATTTTGGGGACAGCGATTTTGGGAGTTTAAATAGAAGCCAAGGGCGAAGATATGGAACTTTGGAAAAAGCTTGTGATAATTGTGTTCAGCCTAGCATTAGTGGCTTGCTCAACTTATGCCGAGAAATGCTTCTGGTGGACTGTCTCGTCCTGTGGAGATATTTGGTTGGACGATTCCCTCAATAACAATGGGTTCACCGTAGGACAGGTTTCAGCTGGGCCTGTCGCATCTTTCTATGACTCCGTTCTCGCTAACTATGGCTTCTGGAATGATTTTCTTGCTGATATTGAGCTTTGTTTCGATTTGAAAACTGCTTTTGATGATACTATGACATGGTGGAGCGCTGGAACCTTATCCTTAGCCGAAACAAGAACGATGTCCCTTACCGATAGTATTGTAATAACGAACTGCGGGAACTGTCATGTAAATTTTGGTCTGGTTGTAGATTCTGTTTTCCCGGGGGAGTGGAATCCTCATTTCTGGGCGGATAGAGACCGTTTTGTCCTCAGGGCGAAATTTACGAATGACCCCGTTGTTCCAATGTCATTTAGCACAGCAACCTGCAATCTAAAGAGTTAACTCTTTCGAGGAATCTCTAAATTTCGATCTCTCCTTCGACGGGATAGCCAGGAGGAGATATTTGACGAGTTTCTTTCAGGCCTTCCATGGCAACCTGAACTTCGCATTTTTGATTTGCTTTTAAACAAAAACCGTGCCCAGGTGGGCATTATCTTTGAAAACAACCTTGAGAAAAGGAATAACTAAGGAGAACAATAATGAAAAATGCGACATTACTTCTGGTTTTAATCTTTATAGCCAGCGGCCTTTTCGCCGACTCGCTGAACGTTAGTCTTGTTGGGCAGGTTGGTACGTTTGGGATTGTTAATGCAATAAATGTAGTTAATGATTATGCATATCTTGCAAGCGATACGTTCGGTCTTAGGATAATTGATGTTTCTGACCCGAATTCACCATTCGAAATAGGGTATTATAATACGGGAGATAGAATAGGAGATGTTTATGTCGCCGGAAATTACGCTTATCTTGCAGCTGATTCTTCAGGTATAAGGATAGTTGATGTTTCCGATCCATCTACACCAGCAGAAATCGGACTATTTGAGACAGATTATTATGCCCGGGAAATATATCTCGACAGTAATTATCTTTATATTGCTGACATTTATGCTGGTGTAATAATTGACGTCTCAGCTCCTTCTTCTCCTGTAGAGATAGGATATTTTAACTTACACGACTTTGCTATAAATGTTTACGTTGTAGGTGATAACGCGTTTGTGGCCGAAGGTTATGATGGTCTCAGAATAGTCGATATTTCTGATCCTTCTTCACCGTATGAGGTTGGATATTTCAATCCTAGTTATTATGTTAGCGACTTTTGTGTCTCTGGAAATTATTGTTATATCCAGGACGGATCAGGTGGGTTCAGGATAATAGATATTTCCGATCCTTCATCCCCTTTAGAAGTAGAATGTTACGATACTGATGGTCTTGCTTATGGGCTCGTTATCCTTAACGATATAGCCTATTGGGCGAATTACGGAAATGGCTTTAGAATAATCGATGTTTCAATACCCACGTCTCCACACGAAGTAGGATATTATGAGACAGGCATGCTATATTTCCCTTATGAAGTTTATGTTTCAGGTAATTACGCATATGTATCTGCGACTGATGCTACAATTCATTCTTTGTTTATTTTAAATATTTCGCATTTCACTGATCCGCCTGAATACACCCTCTTTTTAGAATCCGATCCTCCCGGTGGTCCGACTTTCATAGATGGCATATTGGCCGACTCAATCACCGTTCCCGAGAGCACGGTAGTCCAAATATCCTGCGTAGCTACATTTCCCGGCGCTAGCGACACTACCTATACATTCTCGCACTGGTCATGCGGAGGATCACGAACCAGAAACTACACTGTTACAGCAAATGAAACTCTGACGGCCTATTACGACACAGTAGTTACCGAATACACCCTGTCTTTACTAACCAATCCCACTGGTGGTCAGACATACATTGATGGCGCGCCAAGTTCTTCCACTACAGTTCCCAGCGGCACAGAAGTCGAGATTTCCTGCCAGGCGTCTTTCTCCTCCGGCGGATCTACTTATAACTTCTCCCACTGGTCTTGCGGCGGAGCACGCACGCAGGACTACACAGTGAACTCCACGGAAACCCTAACAGCGTACTACGATACGATACCTTCTGACCCATTTTGCTCAATCGACTCTGTCTGGTTCTGGGAGGAGACGGTATGTAACGATTCTAACATTATTCACATTTGTTATGAACTTGACAGCCTCTGCCCAGAAAGCACATACAATATCTCCGCACGGATCAGCGCGGACTTCGGTGCAAGTTGGTTTTCTCTAATATCGCTGATGAACGACTCGGGCAACCTCGGTGAAGTAACCACCCTCGGCACGCACTGCTTCGACTGGGTGATGAGCGAGGATATGCCGGACACGGAGGGCTGCGAGTGGGTAGTGGAGATATCAATCGTGGAATTCCTCGATACTTTCGTAGTTATCGACTCGATAAGCACCTCTTCGTGCGGTAGTTACGGAGTAGGTCTATCCTACGGGGATGGTTATTATTGGATATATGAAAAGCTTAATGGATTAGTTTATCAAAAAACTAATATTCATCCAGATAGTCTACCCGTTGACTCGTTTTATATAGGTAGCAGTATAACTGAATCGATGAGTTATTTTAATAACGGCATTTATTATGGAGCATACGCTGCAAGGAGTATATTAAGGATTGATATTACTACAGGCGTTGTTGATACACTAGCAGACTGCGGCAGTATGACTATTCATGAGGGCATTTTAGTTGCCAATAATCATATTTATATATCGGAAAATAGAACTCCTAATGAAGACTTGATAGCTTTCGATTTAGGCCTATTTCCTCCGAGAATCACGGTATGGGATACTATAGTTAGCGAGCCAATAGGCATCTGCAGCGAAATGGAAGGTATGGCTTATGCACTAGGCTATTTATGGGGATGTAATAACGAAGGTCGCATGGTCCAAATAGACCTATCCGATTCAAGTCTTGTTGGTTGTTACCCCATAGCCGATGTAGAAGACGGAGCCGAAGGATTATGTTGGGATGGACAGTATCTTTGGTATTGCAACACCGGATCGCAGAATATTTATAAAATTTATATTAGCGATTCGACCTCAAGTAGAGTATTAAAACACGGTTGTCTCGACTCAGATCCGCCATTGGTATACATTGACTGCCCGGTTTTTGCATTGAGTGTGGATGAAGCATATACGTTCGAATGGAAAGAGGACGATATGTTCTTCAGCGATGATCCTTGCTCCTTACATTTCTTCAATAGCTCATGCGGGATAGATGAATCACACGTAGTTACCGATACATTTTTCACATGGACGCCCACTATCGCATGCGATGCTTGCACTATGGTGGTGGCTGTCCGGGATTCCTTCTGCAACTGGGGCTATGACACCTGCGTGTTCGATATTGATACTCTTGAATTTGAAGACTGCGGAACAGTCACAGACATTGACGGAAACGTTTATGAAACAATTGTGATTGGTTGCCAGTGCTGGATGAGAGAGAACCTTAAAACAACACATTATAACAACGGTGATTCAATCCCAAACGTGACTTCGAATTCGTCCTGGTCAAGTCTGACTTCGGGCGCGTATTGCGAATATAATAACGATACTTCTAATGTTGCAACTTACGGTAGGTTATATAATTGGTACGCAGTTGATGATCCAAGAGATTTAGCACCTGAAGGATGGCATATACCTACTGACGAGGATTGGAAAGAACTTGAGATTTTTTTGGGAATGACCGTATCTCAGGCGAATTCTACACACTGGAGAGGTACTAATCAGGGAAGCAAACTGGCGGGAGTTGCGACGTTTTGGAATGACGGAGAATTAGAAAATGATCCGGAATTTAACACGTCTGGGTTATATGCAATCCCAAGTGCTTCCAGGAACGAATCGGGCTCATTTGGAGGACTGGGTGAACATACTTACTTCTGGACAAGTACTGAATCTGATACGTTTGCAACTTGTCGCGAATTAGTATATAACCATAAAGGGGTATGGCGAGAAGATCAGCATCGAAACAGCGGTTATTCCATCCGTTGCGTTCGAGACATTTCTCCATGTGATACCTGCTCATATAACATCATCCCGGATTACTATTCGATTTGCGCTTCTGGTTCACTCGAAGTTTATCTTGATATATCGGACGGAACTACCGCTTACTTCAATGTCAGTTGTGGCGGAATCGATACGGTAGAGTATCAGTCTATCTATTCTGACACTACGATATTTGTATTTTCCGGTTGTTCGGGTGCAGGCTCATTATATTTGGTTATCTGGGATAGTGCGGGAGTCTGTATTGGAGATACTGGAATAATTGAGATAATTCCTGGACCGGAATTCGATATAATCGCCGACCCAGCATCCGATCCATGCCACGATCCCTGTTTCTATGTCTGGACAACAGCGGATCCTTTGGATTCGGTTATCTGGGAATGGGACGATACATCCTATATGGGCGATACTCTCTGGTATTGTCCGGATAGCCTTTATCCGAACCTCTACGCAACAGTCTATGATTGGGAAACAGGATGTTCTAATACAGAATTGGCGGTATATCAACCGGGACATCCTAACTATTTCCGTGATGATACTATTTGTTGCGGTGATAGCATTTGGATTTGTGCCGGTAGCCCGGGCGTCGATTCTATCCAATGGTATATCGGTTTAGATACAACCGATTTAATTCCAGTAAAACTTGATTCGACATGGTGTTTCTGGTTGACTCCAGTAGATTATGAACCCCTTGGAGTTGACAACTTCGTTATTGCTGTTGGAAGATACTTTGAGGGTGACTGCGAATATATAGACTACATTAATATCACAATCAGCTGCCCGGAATTTGAGATCATAGGCGACACTCTGGTTTGCCCCGGAGATACAACCGTTCTTTGTATTGAACCGCCAGGATATCCGCATCATTGGTGGGATGATGGTTGGGATACCTGCCTTACGGTAGGACCGATTTGGGATGATACAACAGTTTGCGTAACCGTTTGGGATACAAGTTATATGAACTGTATAGGTGATACTCAAGCAGTTGATATTGTATTCTACCTGGATACCAGTGGTAGTATGCAGGGCGAAATTGATGAAGTCCGAGATAATGTGGTAGATTTTTCTATAATGCTCGAAGCTGAAGGATTCGATTGTCAATTTGGGGATGTTACCTTTATTTATGGTAGTGTAAATCCTTGGGATGCTGATTTAGGGTCTGTTGGTAATAATTTAACGTCTGATGTAATATATTTTAGGAATCACATGAACTCGATACATGCTGCTGGTGGTACTGGATCTACCTACGAATACTCCTATACATCGTTGATGACTGCAGATGTTGATATTACTTGGAGATCAAGTGCTGTGCCGATAATAATACTCTTTACTGATGAACCTCCGGAACATGCAGGCCTGCGAAGTCATGTTATCTCTCAACTTCAATCAATGGACGCAATAGTTTTCATGTTAAGTACGAGCTCCTATAGGGGCTATTATGAACCAATAGCTTTAGCTAATCACGGCGAATGGTATAATATCACGGAGCCTTTAAGTGATTTATTACCAATTATTGTGGATAGGATTGTCAATGTTGTTTGCGATACTATATGGGGTTGTCCAGTCGATACTTGCGTCACCATTCATGTCCTCGACGAAATCGATAAGGACACATCGATGTGCGTGTTGGATACAATGAAATTCTGCTGCAATCCGATATGCGACAGTCTTGGAGGTTCCAGAGCAGGTTCCTCTCCGGAAATCATGGTTTATCACGATGGAACCCCGGTTTCCGTATATATAGCTATGGACAGCGACTCTTGCTGCATGAAATTCGTTCCGCATGATCCCGGCACTTACTCTGTATGGCAACCTAATTACTACGACGGAATCCACGACTGCTGTTACGATGTTTGGTGGCATATTACAGTCTGTTGCACACCACAAGGTTCTCTATTTGTCAGCACACTTTATACTTTGCATAATGGGGCTATTACTTACAGGGTTTGTTTCGAAGAAGTATTAGCATATCCCTATGATACTTGTTGCGATATAGATTCTATTGCATGGCACTATTCTATTGACTCATCAAGATATAGTTGCCTTGACGACTCCGATTGTAACTGCTCTCCTTCTCCGTGTTATTGCCAGAAAGGGAGATATAACTGTTATGGATTCGGTAACTGTGTCCCAGTTCCAGATATAGTATGTCCCACTTATTATATGCCTGTATGCGGTTGTGATGGGCGTACATATGGTAATTCTTGCAGCGCCCTAGAGTCGGGAATAAATATTGCTTATGACGGAGAATGTCATAGTATTGATCCTTTACCACTAATAGATACTTTGTCTGGAATTTATTGTGACACTGTGACAATAAATTGCTTTGATACAGTTGAAGTATGTGTTTCAGCTTATAATTTCTGTGAGGGAATAATTTGCTCTATTCGAGTATGTGATACATTGATTGGCGATAGTTGCTGTGTCTGTCCTGACTGTGATCCCAAGTTTACAGTGATCTCACCGTTAGATTTCGAACTGCTAACCGACAGTCTATGTCCCTGGGAAGACTTGCAGGTATGTATGGATCTAGTAGGTGATTCTTGTCCAGAGCTTGATTCAGTTCATTGGAATATTTTTATGGCTCCAGGTTTGGACTTGGGAATAACACGATGTATAACAATACCTTACGATAGTCTGATATTGGAAGAGCCTATTCTCTTCCCTGTTCCAGGATGGCATAGATTCTGTGCAGAAGGTTATTACACACCACCTGATTGCTACACATATTGCACTTACAATTTATGCGATAGCGTTTACATTCACCCTTGCGATAGTTGCTGTAAGTTAGTCATAAATATCGAGTGTGAAGGTGATCCAGTTTGCGATACTGTGTGCCCTGGAGATTCAGTCCTGTTATGTGCAGTTTTGATTGGGGACAATTGTCCAAGTCCAGACTCAATCGATCCTGAATGGACAAGAGATGGTATCAGGATTTCTTCATTCCCATGTGCAAAAGTCGCTCCAGATAGTACTAGCACTTATTGCTTCACTGGGTGGTATGAGCTTGCTTCTGGAGACACTTGTTCCTACGATACATGTGTGACTATTTGGGTGATCAGTGCCCCAAATGAAGACCTCTGGCCGGAAGATACTATCTTATGCGTGGGGGACTCTTTAGTCCTACTTGTCCCATGCTATCCTTACATCCCAATTGGCTGGGAGGATTCGACTGCCACTATATCACCCTCATATATAGCAGCTTTCGCATATGAAGATAGCATTACTGAATCAGATCCTGACACTATAGCATTCCTGGATATCTCTTCCTTGCCTCCTTCCTGGTGCTATGTTAGCAACGTTGCAAGAGTTCCAGGTTGCTGGGAACATATTGTCTGTTATGATGTCTATACAGAAGAATGTGGATGGTATAAATGGGTTGAGTGTTGCACTATATACGTCTGTGATACTCCCTCTGTTCAGATAACCATGGATTCGGTGGTTTGTCCAGACAAGGAGATGGCAGAAATCTGTGTGACCAACATAAATACATCAGCAAGTATGGACACAATAGTCTGGATCTCAAGCGGGGGAACTCAGATAACAGTTTGGCCTGATACTTGTGTTTCGATTCCATTAAATGTTATTACTACTCCATGTGGAGGTATCAATAGCTTTCAGCCAGAGACAGTTATAGTCAAAGCAGGACACAAATGTATAGATTGTGGTCCGGATGAAATAATATGCTGGGACTACGATACGGTTGTGATTAAGCCATCCTTTGAGTTTGGTCTGGATTTCAGACCTCCAGCAGTTCACCCAGGAGATCCTTTTACGATCTATCCTTGGACGAATCCTTCCTTTGCTGGAGTATTTCCGCCTGTTGAGTGGGACATACAGCAATGTCGAAATGATTCTCTTGTAGGTGTCTTAAGGCATAATGCATTTGGTGATTCAGTAATTGTATCTTACACCGATTCAACGACTGTTTACTGTTGCTGGTTCACTTATCAAGGTTGTGAGTATTGGGCATGCGATACAATGGTATTCTCTGAGACTCTGCTAACAATCATTAAAGCTCCATGTGCTGGAGATCCTGACGGTTGGCAGGAACTTGATGGCGGTAGAGTCTATGATGAGTGTATTCATACATTCCCTGTTTCTGGAGGCAGTGCAAATATCTGTGTCAGTGATACAGATTTCGTGATGACAGATGTCTGGATGTTCGATTATTGGTCGTTAGATGATATCGGGGCTTCGGCCTACTCCCTGGAATCTTGCACTACATATACTCTTGTTAGCAGTCACGATACTATATACGCTCAGTATCAAGAACAGTCAATGTGTTTGAGTGTTGTTCCTGTTCAGAGTGACAGTTCATTCTTGACAATCGAAGGCACACTTTTGCTTGTGGATACACTCGAATTGGGCATAGACTATATAGACCCATTAATTGTTTCCGTCTGCGATACGATTATAACAGGAATGGACACACTTATACTTTGTCCCGGCGAGAGCTTCACAGCCCTAAATATTAATGATCCAAAGAAATTCGAATTCACAAATTGTGGAACAGCAATTCTTAGCATTAAAGTTAAATGGAATTCACTTGATATCTTATCTCCCTGGTGTTCTTCCATTATGCTGACAAATTCGGCTATTCCCGGCACAAACGAACTTGGATTAAGATTTAGCTATTCCACCTCACCTGGAATACCAACTAGTTACTCAGTTCTTAAGAATTATTATCAAGAGTTACTACCTGATCTGAATCCTGGAGTAACAAATTATCTCTACATGGGGGTTGTTGCTCCAAATAGATTAGAAGGCTGTTACGGCCCAATTCCATCGATTCCGCTGAGGATTCAACTTACCATAGTGTGGGGCGTGTCACTACCATAAAAATATAACAAAAGGAGAGAATGATGACATGGTTCGAGTATCCTAAATACAGATTACCTCAAGCCATTCCTTATCTGATGGGATGGCTTGAGATAGCCTTTCTTATTGCATGGATTCTACTCATATTTAAAACAAAACGTTCTGTATGGCTGATGATTGGTCTAACAGTATCAATTTTCTTTCTTGGCCAGTGGAGATTTCTGGATTCTGTGTTAAGATCTATAAATTTCTGGGCAAGCGAAATCTCTTTCCATCCTGATATCGATAATTGGAATTTCGAACTGTATGATTTGTTACTAAAAATTTCAAAAGGAGGTGTTTATCTTATTTCGAGTTCTGTTATCTGTGCTGTCAACTCACTAATCATCGGGATTACTATGTTTGCAAAGAGTAGTAAGCAATGAAGATTGACATAAATGACAACACAATTATGAAATGAGAGGATTATACGTAATTATTCTAGCAATAGATAGCATAAGACAAGGAGCAAAGATGATCGCAAACAAGACGAAAGTTAATGATCTAATATTTACTGGCATATTCTTATTTGCCTTAGTGCTTTTGTTTTCCTGTGAGACACAAAAGTTTGAAAGCCAGAAAACAATACTAATCTCACGTGCGGAGGAGGCGATTGATAGAAATCAATACGAACAAGCCATAGAGATTCTGGACAGCTTGATTGAAACAGATTCCGTTAATGCTAATCTTCTCTACCTTGCTGGAAAAGCTGAAAGAGGATTGAATAGAAATGAGGAGGCAATTTCATATCTAAGCAAAGCAATCCAATTGAATCCAAATTACGGTGAAGCTTATTTGGAAAGAGGTGGAGCTAAATTTAATTCCGGGGATTGGGATGGAGCTCTTTCAGATTATGACAAGGCAATAGATGTGTCACCAGATCTTCCTGACCCATATGCGTTGAGAGCAGCAGTAAGATGTTTCCAAAGAATAGAGATGGATAGCATTAATGATCTGATAGATGACTTCACAACGGCAATTAGATTAAGGCCGGATTACGCTTTCGCATGGTTTTTCCGTGGATTCGTTAAGATACCAATTGAGGATTACGAGGGAGCGATTGAAGACCTTACGAGAGCAATCGAGCTTGACTCATCATATGCAGACGCATATAACCAGAGAGCGATTGCATGGAGAGCTTTGGGTGAATTGGAAAAGGCTAAGCAAGATAGCCTTATGTTTGAGCTTAAGGTTATCCCATGTAAATTAGCGAATGATACTTAGGAATACGATTAACCAAAGTCCAGTTAACTCTAAAGATTTGTCCTTAGAGGGGACATTGAACATTGGCGAATTTGAATATCTCTTCGGGAAGAAATGCCCACTTAGAATAATGTAACTTATTGGAAGAAAGGTTACATTTCCAAATTCTCCCTAACACTAAATTCCATAACGAGATAATCCATATCTCAGCCTCTTCCTCAAATTTTCTCCTTGAATATATGTTACGAAATGAATATATTATCTCTTAAAGTAACATAATGAAGGAGGACAAGGTGAAAACCAAAAATCCAGTCGAACCGATCCGGAAAATTAAAGACATCGAGAATATCAAGAGAATTCTCAAATCGGAGAAGAGCTATCGCAATTATTGCCTATTCATTTGCGGGATCAACTGGGCACTTCGGGCATCGGACTTACTCTCGATCAAAGTGGGGGATGTCCGTGACCTCGAAACTGGCCAAACAAAAGCCATCTCAGAACGTAAAACCGGCAAGACTAACTACATCACCATGAATTCTGCCACTCGGGAGGCTATAGACCTCTATCTCGCTGAGCGGAGATCAAACCTCGAAGATTCAGCGCCATTGTTCTTGTCCCAAAAAAGAGGGGCTCTCTGCGTTCGAAGCCTGAACCGCCTAGTCCAGCAGTGGACGAACAGCCTCAATCTGAAAGGTCATTATGGAAGCCACAGCCTTCGCAAAACATGGGGCTATATCCAGCGGAAGGAGTTCGGAACTCCCATCGAACTCATCCAAGAACGTTACAAGCACAGCTCGCCATCGATAACCAGGCTTTATATCGGTATCGAGAGGGAAGAAGTCGAGGAGATTAATCTGAAGGCGATAGGGTGAGATATTACTAGGATCGAAATACTTGAAAATACATGAAATATCTTACTGCAATAAAAAATGAAATCTGTCGCCTATTAAGCAAGAATCTTTTTGTGATTCAGAAGAAGATCCTTAAGTTGAATTTGTGTCAGTGTTCCATATTTGTTCCACAGCACCTTCTAAAATATGGTAATTTATGCCTGTTTTGTCCAAGTATGTCTTTTTAGAGATCGCTGTAAAAGCCTTTATTAGAGGGTTTTATGTTCATTAAACGAAAATTTGCAAATATCGTCTGTCAAATCCCCCCTTCGGCAAATCTTAAAAAAACAGTGGCGTAAGTCACTGTTTTTTTGCAAAAATATATGACTAACTGAGGGCATTATGAAAGCTTCAAGGCGATATTCAGTTTGGCTTCGAGGGACAATCTTTTAAACCGATTATCTTCTTCGAAACCCGATCGAGAATCACCAATAAGCACAGCCCTCTAAGACCTGTCAATCTGATTAGCCAAATCACTAAAACAGAAGTCCTCAGAAGCCTTCCTTTGCGTCCCCCACAGGTCGCTAAGAAAGTTTTATGAAGACTTAGACATCCTCCAAACTACCCCTTAGAAAGAACGAACTGCTCGAACATAGCAGGTATTGGTTTTGGAATTTGCATAAGACATGCCAGTCAGCAAGGAGGTTCTCCATGCATTATCTGAACTGGACTCGGTTGAACTCCAGTAGTAGGAATTAGCGAAAGCGCTTCCCACCTCTTCGAGAGTCGAGTTAAGCACGTCTTTGTTTGATTCGATGTAGTTCAATTCTGACCGACTTGGAAGAAACCAATCCGTGAATCCGCCTCCGCTGTATTCATCACACAATTTGGCGGCATAACCGCTTTCTGAGCATCCTGCGACAATAGCGGCGGTATTGGCGGCTCCAGTTCCAATACTCGATGATGTTCCGCCTATAACTGTGCCGAAGCAACCCCATTCATTGCTGGATCCTTGATCTTCAAAAGCAACAACAAGGTAGCCGCAATCCGCGCCGGGATAGTCCGTATGCACCACTACACCGCCTCCACAAGTATCGCCGATTTCGAGAAACAATGGACAATGAGATGTGTAAACATCGATTACATTCGATGGTTCCGATGAACCGCAGGCATCTACGGCATAAACTCGATAATAGTATTTCACATATTCGGTCAAACCGGAGACATCTTCGTAAGTAACATCTCCGACATCAAGGAGTTCGTAGCCGGGCAGGTAACTTTCGAAATCAGGGTCATCGGAAACATCCAGGAGATAGCTTGTAGCACTAGCAACGGAATTCCAGTTCGCCCTGAAAGAAGTCGCGGTGATATGGGAACCCTGCACTGCAACAGGAGGACTTGGGGGAGGTGTAACACTCAACGTCGCGATTTCCGAAGTATCGGATATTGTCCCTACTCCGCTGACGATACATCGATACTCAAATCCGTCATTATCAATAACTACAGCATTCACATCTAAAGTTGCCGTATTCCAGTCCGCATAAGTCGGTTCGGATCCAGCATCTTCGATAGCGACGAAACCTCCGCCGTCATTAACTTGCCATTCATATTCCAGGAAGGATGGAGAATCGCATGTGGAAGTCAGCGTAAAGCTTGTATTCGCACCGACACATATCTCCTGATCGTCAGGTTGAAGTGTAATTCGGGGAATGCAGTTACTGAGACAATGGATATTCTCCCACGTCGATTCGCCGGTATCATACATCTGAAGACAGCTGGTGGTCGTGTTGAAAATAAGCAAAGCATCCGCAGGAGTAGAAATAGCATCTCGCTCAGCCGAAGTCATTCGAGGAATCAGCAAACCGCCTGCCGAACTGCTTATGTCGAGTTTGGAAGAAACATCCGGGACTGCTGTTCCAATACCGACATTGCCCGAAGGATATGAGTGCATATCATCGCCGGAGACCAGCCAATCCGAATCCATGACGTCTCCGACAACGAACGCAGCTGAATCCGAATAGACTGTTCTGAAAGCATAGGGGGATGAAGCTATTCGCAAACGCGGTTCTAACAGCTCTCCTTCGACAGTGAGTTCTAACCATAATACTCTATCGAAATCCACAGTATCCCTCGGTGGAGTCGAGAAATCAAGGGCGACTTCGAAAAGGCCGTTGGTAACAGTTACCACTTGTGTCTCTTCACTAAGTAAACCGCCTCCAGTCAGATTATCCCACAGTTTGAATGTGATAGAGTAATCTCCATTTAACCCGACGCCTTCCCCTGTGGTCAATTTACCCTGATAGTCCATAATCCTTGGCACCTGCGCCAGCAAGGCCATTGCAAGGACTAATGTAATCAATATTGCTTTTGAAATCAATTTCATTTATTTCTCCAGATGTTGATTCATGATTTATTTATTCAGTTGCCCTCATTTTAGAAGGAACGAACCGCACGGATTAATCTATTTGGGGAAGTTTTTAGATTATAATACCCCAAATCCATCCACATGTGATGGTTATAAGCCTCGTTTGCAGGATCGCCACCTTCGGTGGAAGACCAATAATATGAGAATTTAAGTCCTTCTCCACCGATGCTTCTCAACGCTGGATATAAAATAGATGTATCTGCATCGGCTATAACGCTTAGTTCACTTCTGCTTGGAAGGAACCAATCGGTGAAACCTCCGCCACTATATACTTCGCATAGCATAGCCGGAATACCTGGTTGATGGCATGCGCTGACAATTGCCGAGGTGTTAGCCGCTCCGGTTCCGATACTGGATGAGGTTCCGCCAACTTCTGAACCCATACAGCCCCATATCAAAGCAGTGTCGCAAATTTCGTCGGGAGATATTATTAAATAGCCGCAAGGGCTAGGGTAAGAAGTATATACTACTACTCCACCGCCATAAACGTCTCCAACTTCGAGGAATAAAGGACATGTTGATGTGTAAGCCGTTATGATATTCGATTCGATGGAAGTTCCACAAGCTGTAACTACCGAAACTCGATAATAATAAGTGTTATCGACACTTAACCCTCCGGCTGAATATGAAGTTGCATCACCCACGTTCAGGTTTTCGTATCCCGTAACATAAGAACTGAAATCGCTTGCCGTAGAAACATCGAGTTGATAGTAGAGGGCTCCTGCCACATATTCCCAGTTAGCAGTGAAAGATTCGGCTTCGACATCGGTGGCGGCTGTTGCTACCGGCGCCGATGGAGCTTCTAGAACTGTTAATTCGGCCGAATTTGATGTTGCGGGAGGTTCGCAATCTCCGGATACGATGCATCGATAAAGATAGCCGTCGTTAGCGGCGTCAACTGAATTCACGTTCAACGACGACGTAATCCAGTTTGCGTAAACCGGATCTGTCCCTGCCGCTGTAATATCCGCGAAGCCGCTACCCTCATCGACTTGCCATTGGTAGGTTAATCCCAATCCGGTGGCTATGACCGAAAAAGCCGTGTTTCCGCCATCACATATTGTTTGATAGATGGGATGGGAAGTTATTCTGGGACTGCAATCGTCATAGCAATACACGTTTTCCCAAAATGTCTCAGTGCTATTGTAAATCTGAAGACAGCCCGAAGTCGTATTGTAAATCAGTAGTGCATTCGCCGGGCTTGAGATAGCGTCACGCTCAATCTCGGTCATGCGGGGAATTAACATGCCACTCGATGTGCTTTCAATATGCAGTTTGGCGGAAGCATCGGGCGAGGAAGTTCCAATTCCGACATTCCCGGCCGGCAGGGAATACATATCGCTTCCCGTAACCTCCCAGTCGCCATCGGAACCGCCCCCGCCGATAGCGAATTCCGCGGTATCGGCATATACAGCTCTGAAAGCATATCCCACAGCTGTAATCGGCTCACGGGGAGTGAGAACTTCGCCGGCTATTTCCAGTTCCAGCCAGTAAGGCTTATCCCAACTCAGAGTATCTCTCGGAGAAGTCGAAAAGTCCAGTGTGGCATCGAAGAGACCGTTAGTAACGGTAATCGTTTGGATTTCCTCAGTCTGAAGGTTGCCGCCCGAAAGCGCATCGTATAACCTGAACGTTATTGAGTGGTCACCCGCTAATGCGACACCGGCATCGTTTGTCAGCTTCGCCTGATAATTCATCGAACGGGGAATCTCAGAAAAACCGGTTCCAATAGCAATTACCAATAGAATAGCAATTTCAAGGGTCTTTTTAGTCATTTAAGCCTCCATATATCATTTTGCAGTTTCTAAAAATCATCAAAAGCCCTTTTTCCCGAAACGAAAAAGGAATATCTGTGTATCCAAAATCGAAAACAACAGGGAAAAATATCCTGTCTAAGGATCTAAAAGTCCTTTGGAGTGCCATCTGGCTGAAATCGTATGTCTTTGCTCTAACTTTCAAATAATCGATCATTTCTTTCGTTATGGTGAGACATCAATCATGTTTGGTTCTCCGCCGTCGGGTGCAGGGAGAATTAGCTTGGCGTCGCCGGTTGTCTCAGTTTTAATAATCTTCATATCCCAGAATAAGTCTGTGGCGTCATTGTTTAATCTGACCACGGTGTTTTTTATCTCGATGATGTAGAATATCGTTGTAGCCGATCCCGCTATGAGTTGCGGTGAAAGGATGTCAGCGTCGCCGTCGAAGGTTATGAAGCTGTTTCCTGCTGTAAAAAAGCCCTCGTTAATCCAATCGCCATCGAGTTTGATAGATGGCTTCTCTGCGACGAGAGCGTCGCAGGTCAATACCGCACCAGAGTTAATCTGAAGATTTGCTTCGACGGTAAGCTGATAAGTTAATGCAGAAGGGGAGCCTTGTATATGAAGTTCGTAGCAATCGTTACCGCTGGCATTGCCAATTACCAGATCACCGTTGGCGGCTAATCTAACCGGCCAATTATCCGGATCGGATACAGGATCTGATGGGATAATTGCCTTGTTCGTCTGATCGGGAACGCCAACTGGACTCCAGTTGTTTGGATTGTCCCAATTATTATCGATGATGCCTGTCCAGGTCTTTTCGTCAGACCCGCCAATGTTTGTTCGAGTGGCTTCCGCCGTATTGCCGTAAGCGCCCTGATTTATAATACTGCCGTTTCCCGAGGGTTCGAGGGAATAGTCGTCGGCAGGATCTCCGCCGTCTATACATGGCGATGTATTTGCATCGGGAGCAGACCAACCTGATCCCGTCCAGTGACCGGTTACCGATGACTGCAGATGGAAATCCTCGCTTCCGGCAGAGGTAGATACAAAATAAGGAGGATCGATATCGAGATCGACCTCTGTATTATTATCGCCGCTAGGGAGAGTGCTACCCTCGACTGCATTAGCCGCGCTATAAGCGGAGCAGAAGTAATTATATGTAATCGTTGCGGTTGCACCGGTGCCCATTGACAGCCCATAGTCGCCCGATGATGTGCTGGTATTGCATACAATGTTGTTGCGGATGTTAATCAGGGTCGCGTAATACAGACTAAGTGAAGCGCTGGAGCTATATGCATAAACGGTATTATTGATGAAATCACCGCCATCGCAATAGTTGAGCCTGACGCCGTAAGAATTACCGGTGTCGTAAATGATGTTATTTTCAAGCACGAAATTATCACAACTATTTAAGTAGATTCCGTAGAGATTTGTATCGTAAATACGGCAGTTCTCGACAGTAAGATCATCAGCATATTGGGAGTAGATCCCATATCTGTTAACATCGTGAATCTCGCAGTTGCGAATTGTCAGATTCAAAACCTGATCGCTGGTCGAAGAACCTTGAGATATATAAATTCCTTCGTCATCTGTTGAGGTTATCTCCAAATCCTCGATTGTAATGTTCTTGAG